>Ga0307948_1000652_pt1 | contig 23731 bp, 19 predicted proteins | sample OrgLakmetagen280_FD_201824 | JGI IMG/M metagenome (GOLD analysis project Ga0307948, IMG submission 201824) | Saline water microbial communities from Organic Lake, Antarctica - #280 | ecosystem: Environmental > Aquatic > Non-marine Saline and Alkaline > Saline | place: Antarctica: Organic Lake...
GTGTGTGTGCGTGCGCGTGTGTGTGTGTGTGTGTGTGTGTGTGTGTGTGTGTGTGTGTGTGTGTGTGCATGTGTGTGTGTGTGCGTGTGTGTATGTGTGTGCGTGTGTGTGATTGTATGTGTGTGTGTGTGTGTGTGTGATTGTATGTGTGATTGTATGTGTGATTGTATGTGTGAGACTTTTCTTTGCCTACTCATTTTGGGCTGAAGCTTTGGTGGACGGGCGTGAAGAAGGAAGCACACGCGCGGGAGATCCTTTGAAGATGGGTGCATGCTGCTGCTGCTGTTGCAGCAATCCCAGCTTCTGTCCCTTGACTAACATTGCAATTGTTCCTCTCGCCGCCTACGGACCAATATGAGGTATTTTCTTTCTATGCAACACACATGAGCACCTTGGCTCTTATGTTTATGCAAATCAGTTGACAATTATAGAAATAATTTGTGTATTTCTGGGAATTGTTCAGCGTTTGCCCCTGTTCACCCGTCCTTGGGTGCATGATGCCATTCTTAGGCCTGCCAGCCAGCATCTGCCTTCTGGGCTTTTGTGGGATGCTCCATGTCATGTACGCTGTCATCAAACGTGCGTACTCGCCTCTTCTTCTGCAAGCAACCCCCCGCAGAGACATGTCAACGCAACGCCTCAGTTGCAACTCACTATTCTCTCCGCAGATAGAGAGATGCTTAAGCTGTTACAAGAAGACCTGGTTTCCTTTCCCCCTGGATTAGTGCTGGAGCTGGCCGTTGCCGCATCGTGTGCTACAGCTGGTGCGCTCTTTGCTGACGAATTGTTGTGTTCTGTCAGAGGGAGTGCTTGCTATACCTAGACTCTTCCTCTTTCACATGCCGTGTAATACAGGTGCCTTTATGATGGCAGGGCCTATGAAAAGCGTGGTGACAAGTAGAAACAGCGGGTGAGTGACGTGCACAATAAAGTCAATAACGAAGAGTGAGAGTACATTCCCACATATGTAATGCTCATCTTTAGCAAATCTGCAGACAAGTTTGCTACATAAGTGCTCAGCTGGCCGCGTAGAAAGTACTAGTTTCATTTCCGCGGTGCTTGGACATTCAATATGTGAATATGTGTTAGACGCGAGGCACTGAAATAGCTTGGGTGATTTTGGGTTGGTCAATTCAATTATGGGATCTGCCTACTTGCAATCTCCATTTAATGTCAGAATCAGAATGCTTGAATGTCTCAGGCTTGGCGAGGGAGGGGATTATAGCATGCTATGTCTCAGGTTGCAATTATTGTGCTATCATGATAAGAAATGGGTACCGGCCAGGTTCTGCTGTGGTGAAATAGGACAGCGGAAGAAATTGCCAACGAGGTGGCAATTTGCCTTGGATCTTAACAGCGTGGTCGGAAGTGCTCTGTATCCACATTAAAATTGCACAGCATGCCTGCAACAATGCTCTAAGTCGTTTAAGTCATCTTTTTTTGTGCCCACGGCTTAGTGAAATATGGCTCCAGCTCGCTGTCCTAATGGTGTTGGCAAAGTGACACTGCGACTAAACGTACTAGCATGTCACGCTCTCTTGGTCGCTGCGTAGCAAGACGACTAACATGTTGGTCTCTTAAAGTGGACAGCAAGACTTCCACCACGGGAAAATAAGTTGTAATAAGTTGTAATAAAATAAAACTCATCGCACAAACTCTCATCACATTGGACTCCCTAATTCAAGACTTGCTGCCGGTTCTCACGGGGCCTGCTTTGCTACTTTTGTTTTGTAGCAAGCGTCTTGCCGGACTTCACCAATCTACAAAGTTGTGATTTCCAAAATCAGTGTCGTAGAAGATTTTGCTCAATGTAGTTGCCAAGTCTTGAGTGAGCAAAGAAGATATCTCTGTCTAATTCTCACCGTCAACGTTAAAATATTGGCACACAGAACACAGTGAGAGGAACATACTGCACGAATTGTAGTATTACTACTAGGAACCCTCAAGAAAACAGTGGTGCCTCATGTCTTTGATGGATTCTGAGCCCAACATCTTTTCAATACATGCACCTTAAGCTTGGCAATTTTGAAACTTGCACAATTGGGCTTGTGGCTTGTTATGATGCAAGTATTCTACCAATTGCAAGAAGTTCACAGGAACGACGCATACTGCATACTGAACAAAATTTGATGCAACATGCCGCATCTGCTGGGCAGTCTTCCACACATGTCCTTGACGATGTGCAATAAGTAGCACCCGTGTCGACGACGAAGCCTTGGGCGTCTAGTCAGAATTTACTTTACTCAATTCGCTTTACGACACCCGCCCATAAATTCATTCCACAAACCAAAGCAACTTGCCACTTTTCTTTCGCAGGAGCGTTGATATAGGCAGGCACAAGGTGGATTTCGTGTCCTTTAATAACAGGAGCAAGGCCTTCCCTGCACTAGACTTGAGCATGTCTTGATCGGCTAGTTTTCAAGTATATCCGGGTAAACATATTTTGCCTCATAAATTTCGTCAGTGGGCTCGTCAACAAATTTTAATATATTAATAGGAAATTGTTTACGTGTTCGCACTTTTGGGATCCATCAGTGTAACAAGGGTTTGGACTTTGTTTTGCTCCTCATCAATCTAGCATGGCTCTGCAATCAAAGCAGCAGGGTGGGCTTAGCATGCCGGACTTCGGGAGTCTGCAGGCGCAGTACGCAAACTGGCTGAAACAGCAATCTCCCGGCGTGGAAGTGGCCTTGACCGGGCTGACCAGCTCGGTGCAGGGCGTGTTCATCGGCTATCTTCTGGGCTCCATGACCTCCATGGACCCAGGCGCGGCGGCCAAGGAAAACCCCGCAATGGCTACTCAACTCAAGGCGCTACAAGCGGGAGGCCCCTGGGCGCAGGCACGCAACCTGGGTGTGCTCACAGGAGTGAACTCTGCCCTCACTGTGGCCATCAAGAAGGCCAGGAAGGGCAAGGATGACGTGTGGGGCGCGTGAGTAATTTGTCATTGTAATCTTGAACGTGCCACCGAGCAGTCGTCCGGCCTCTGCTATCAATGGTTGAGTTCAGCAATGAGCGTGCCATTGAGCAGTCTTGTCCCTACTGACACACGCCACTCTCCCACCTTGACCTACGTTTGCAGCATGGGAGCTTCGTTTGGCTCTGGTATGGCGTACTCAATAGTCAGCGGAGCTCCAAACCCACTCCAGAGTGCTATCACCACCGGTGCTGCATTTGCTCTCTTTAATGGTATATTCTACCAGGTATTTTGTACGTTTGTGTGGGTGTGGGTGTGGGTGTGGGTGTAGGTGTGGGTGTGGGTGTGGGTGTGGGTGTGGGTGTGGGTGTGGGTGTGGGTGTGGGTGTGTGGGTGTATGTGGGTGTGCATGTGTGTGTGCGCGCGTGTGTGTGTGTGTGTATGTGTGTGTGTGCGTGTGTGCGTGTGTGTGTGTGTGTGTGTTCGTGCGTGCAAGTATTTGCGCTGTTTGTGTGTATGTCTCTGTGTGTGTGTGTGTGTGTGTGTTTGTTCAGGAATGCGTGTGATATGTTGTGTGTATGTTTTCAGTTTTGCTGCAAACTGCTTGAGCAGGGTCATACCACTAGCCTGGCCCCAAAAGAACACAACCGTAGCACCAGGTGTTGCTTATGCAGGTTGTTTGAACACCAAAAGATCTCTGTACCCATTGTGCAGTGTGTGTTCTATTGGGACAACATTCAACAACTGCAGCTGGTCTATTTTTTATGCAGCTGTAATAGACTCGTTTTACAATGGATGGTGTACCTGCCTGTGCTCAACACACAATCACCCCCGCATCTGCAGATCGGACAAAACTTTAAGCCAACAGACACAGACACAGACTACGAGCGTGGCAAGTATATGCTGAGGTGCCTGGGCTACCCTGTAAGTGGTGGCTTCATTGTTTGTGGGACTGTGTAGAAAACCTGGCACGGGCATATTGCTGCTGCGCCTTGCAACTCACAGTACATACCACCCAAGCGTTTCAGGAAGCTTGTAGCCCCTCACGCGTCCACACTGCTTCCTTTCTCCTCATGCAGAAGCTACAAAACAATTTGAAAAAGCACCAGTTGGCAGACAACACCATCATGCTCTGGAACGATAGGTAAGAAGAAGGAAGAGCTTGCTTAGCATCTCCTGCTTGCCCTGTATGCTAGAAAATAGGCAGCTTTGAAACGCTGTTGAGGAGACCCCAGCTGTCCCTTGTACGAAGCTTGTTGAAAAAAGGAGGCAAAGGGAAGCGAGAAATAGCCTGACATCTCACACACATACACGCACACATAATATGCGGCACATTGCTGAATTTTCTTCATGTGCAGTGCATTAAAAGACGCCCAGATCCCTCCTGGTCCCCGGCTTGTCATCCTGCACCACCTGGACACCTACCGCAACCCGTCGTCACTGCTCAAGCCAGCCATCCCGTGAGTGTGCTGTGCTGCCGATTACTGTGTCGAGCATATCAATACTGAGTGGCGAGCGTCAAAGTGGTCTTGCTCAGGGTGTTGAGTTTGAGTGGTATCGCGTTAAGGCTCCTGCTGTCAAGTTTGAGTGATATTGCGTGAAGACTATTGCTGTTGAATGTAAGAAATTGAAAGCTCCTGCTTGTGTAGCTCCAAACTGAAGCGCAACTTTTTTGGCTAAGCCCACTGCAGGGGGCGTAAGCCCCTAGCGTTGCCTCCTTCCCACCAAACTACACACTAGGCTGCCTAGGCCCACCCAGGGTGCCTCCTGACCTGAAACTTGGGCTGTCCTAGTAAAAGGTTTTGTTAGGCAGCCCTGCGTCTGGGGGTTGTGTGAATCCCACACCCACACGCCCTCCTCCCATTAAGCCCGACACCCACACGCCCCCCCCCCCACACACACGTACACACACACTCGCGCGTATGCACACACACACACTCACAAACTCGCACACACAGCCGTATGCGTGCACTCGTTGTGCAAACACCGCGTGATAGGCTTTGCAAATTTTCCAGCCTCGCTTGCGACGCTCTCCCACTTGTCTTCTAGCCAATTACCAAAAGCAAACATAGCACGCGACAGGGCAAAAGACGTTCAAACCTACTTGGTTACCGATGAATTTGTAAAAGGTGTCATCACTTAAAGAGCATTTCCTATGATTGATTCTGTAAAACAAGGGGTCACAACAGAGAACCTGGGGATTAACAGACGTTCAAACCTATTTTCAAACCTATTTGCAGGGATGGGTCATACAGACTTCTGAGACGTCCCATACGGTATAATACGCTATTAATGCGCAATACGCGTATAATACGAAAACGTATTTATGCTATTTTGGGGGGTACCCTGGGCTTGCACCAACCACCCTCCAATCACCACGAATTGTCCCCCCAGCCTCACATTATAATGCCTCCGGGTAAAGACCCTGAGTGGCATCGTGTTGTTGTTATGGGACAGAAGGGGCAGGTTTACGAGATGCTAGATGCCAGATGCCAGGATTCCAAGATTTCACCAGCAGTGCCCCCCGCATCCGCGAGCACTTCATGAGGCAGAATCCCAGCGTAGGTGTAGCAGCATGCAAAGCTGACCCGGTAGGAATCCTCAGGGCGTAGTCGCAGCGCTCGCTAGCAATGGGAGAAATTGCCGACGCTAGCGCTCAGAGGGAGGAGCATGCAGGAAAAGAGAGGCACCTGCATAGGACTACAGCAAGCACATCAGCAGCAGCATCTACACAGTCATTGGACACCTGCAGCAAGAGGGCAGTGACCAAGGCTTGTGTGGATGCAGCTGTTGCACAATTCATCTACGCTACAGGCACCACCTTCTGGGTTGTGGTAGCAATAAGCAAGTGATCATGCTACGTTCTGAGGGGATGGGAGTTCCTCTGGGGGGCTCTAGAGGGCTTGGAAGTGCCTCTGGGGGGCTCTAGAGGGCCTGGGAGTGCTTCTGGGGGGCTCCGGGGGGCTTGTGGCTGCAAGATTCGTTAAGTGCCCAAAATCGTATTATACGGAGCAATTTGAAATATACAGTTAAATACGTGATAAATACGACATGACGTATAATACGCCTACGCCGTATGACCCATCCCTGCCTATTTGGTTACCGATGAATTGGTAAGAGGTGTCATCACCTAAAGAGCATTTCCTATTTTTGGTTCTGTAAAACAAGGGGTCACAACAGAGAACCAGGGGATGTACAACAACAACAACACAAGGGGACACAACAGAGAACCAGGGGATGTACAACAACAACAACAACACAAGGGGACACACAAACAAGATGTACACAAGCAAGGTGTACACATACATATGTACACATACATATGTACACAAGCAAGATGTACAGGTGTACAGATACATATGTACACAAGATAGATAGATACACAAGACAGATAGATAGATACATACAACAAGACAAGATAGATAGATACACAAGATAGATAGATACATATGTACACAAGATAGATAGATACATATGTACACAAGACAGATGTACAGGTGTACACATACATATGTACACAAGCAAGATGTACACAAGCAAGGGGACACACAAACAAGATGAACACAAACAAGATGTACAACAACAACAACACAAGGGGACACAACAGAGAACCAGGGGATATACTACAACAATTGTACAAAGTCCTGGACATGCTGTGATGGAGGATGTGCCTTACAGTCTCAGTTTATACATCACAAGGCAGGGTGTTGTCAGCTTTCAGCCCTCAAACTGCAACCAAATGCTGGCAGTTTCCGGAGTCTACTCATAATCTAAACTGTTTCCGCTTGACTTTTCCAGTAATTGTTAAGTGTGTGGCCTGCCTTTTGGGGTCTTTAGCGCGCCCTATTCATTAATACACCTTGAAAAACTGGAAAGCAGCAACGCTGGTCTTTGTCTCTAAACCGTTTTCCTACGGCAGTTGCGAATTCCAATGTGTTTGCCAACTTCCTCTTCCACTTGCAGGCTGCCTCCTATGCCACCCAGCCCCACGACACAGCAGCCGCAGCAGCAGCAATCACAGCAAATGCAGCAGCAGTCGAAGGCGCAGTAGTTAGTCCTTGATTTTTAATGACAATCCATTTTTTATGACAATCCATTTGATTCTTACGTTATCTCTCGTTTTGCTCCGTGTGAGTTTGTGGTACTTCGGCTCCTCCCCTGTCGCGTCACAAGTTGTAGACAACAACGTGCGACGCGATGACTGCTGAATTGAATATCAGTGGCGTTCTGGATGTATCCATAGTCGGTGTAAAATTATATCTCAAAGATTGGCACTTCCCTTACCAAGTTACCAAGCACATGCCAATTTGCCTTAAAAGTTCATGGTTTCGACTGACAGTAAACGAAATACAAGAAGCGCGCAGTGGTGTTTGAGGGAACTTAATTCAAAGGATGGCCGTTTGACAGCTGGCACTTTCCGAACCTGGTTAAATATTCCCGAATTTAAACAGTGTATTTTAATTATTTTGGGTGGTTTTCCGCGTAGATCTGCATGTACAGAAAACATTTGGATCAGAGAATGCCAGACTAAAATGAAATCCCGTTCGGCCATATCTCAAAACTCTATAACAATGTAAGACTTTTGTAGCACAAGGACATGGCTGAAAAAGAAATTACAGGTTCTGCCTGTGCAAAAAAATCGGCAGAGCAGCTGCTGAGCAAAAAGGAGCAGAGGCTGAGCAAAAAGGAGAGGTCAGCTTTAAGGAGAGCCTTTGACGCGATTGATTTGGAGTGAGTGCGGAACCTGTTCCCAATGTAAACAACAGTGCAGACGTCCAAGAGTCTCATCATTCACACGTTAAAAGGACACATTGCACCAATGTGAGGAGGCATTTGCAAGCTCAGGCCTAATATTATGTACATGTGCATGCATGCGCTGACCAGAGCTTGACCGGGACTACAGACACTTATTTTCCTCACCGTTGTCCTCGCCCGCTTTCGCACATGTAGCGGCAATAAGAACTTGGAGCTGAATGAGTTGCACCAACTTTTCAAGTGAGTCGCTGCCTGGAAGATGCATTCTCCACTGCCACCTTTGAGTTTCACGTGAACCAAGTAGTCCCCTCCAAGGAGCACTGGCCAAATACTCGATTGTACGTTTCTTGTGTAGGGTTTTGGGGATTACAGGTGTCCCTTTTGAAGATGTGGAAAGGAGGTTCCGCAAGGTGCGGGATCTTATCTCTGCATTTTTGCTGCAGCAGTTGGCTTGCGTGATAACATCCATAACGCTGCACGTATTCTCGTGTGCCATCCGCGGCCCTATACTACACCACTTGCCTCCTGCCACAGCTGGACACTGACAAAAGCAACGGCCTGGACTTCAGCGAGTTCTTGTCCATGTTTCTGGCCATCAAGGATCAGTACCATTGCACGCCTGCTCTCGCTGCGGCTGTGTTAGTGAGTAAATCCAGACCTTCCAAACACGGTCAAGGCCTTGTTCGTCAGCGCGTGCGTGTGATCCTTTGCTTTGTGCTTCGTGTGTATGTACCTGCATTTGCTTGCAAAAAGTGCTCTTTTGGTGCAAACTGCACTCACAAAGGACTGGGCTTGGGTGCTCACTGCTGCCATCTGCATCTGCACATGCCCAGGCAAAACGTCCTCACACACGCACCTTTGAGGACATTGACCGCCTCGGTCACTTCTTGTCGTCTACAGTACCATTTTTCAATCATTTCAGCAAGGCGATGCGGATGGAGGTGCGCGTGTGAACGTGTGTGTGAACGTGTGCGTGCGCGTGTGAAGGTGCCTGTATGGACGTGAGCGTGTACACACACACGTGGACGTGCGTGTGTGAAGGTACCTGTGTGGAGGTGCGCGTGTTAACGTGTCTGAACGTGCGTGAGAGAGTGTGTATGCCTGTACGTGTATGTGTTTGTATGCGTGCGTGCTGTTTGTCAAAGTTGAGGTTGAGGGAGAATAATTTCATTTTATTGTGGGTTTCATGTTTGTGCATGTGTGTGTGTGTTTGTGCGTGTATGTGTATTTGTGTGCGCGTGCGTGTGTGCGTGTGTGTATGTGTGTGGTGTGTGTGTGAGCGTGTATGCATGGTCTGATCTGTATCACGTTGCAAACAGGACTTGTCACAGCATTATTGCTCATCCTTGGAAGCACATGATTTCACCTAAGAAATTTATGTACTTGGTGACACGATCATTATTTTTCCATGCAACCATGTGTGAGTTGATCTTGCTACTTGCTGTGCCCAATGAACATGCCACATTTACTTAAAGCTTGTAAGCAGCTCCTTTGATAGCGTTGTGTTCATCGCTCTTATTTCTTGCTACACCAAGGTTTCCTGCAAATCTGCAGTCCTCCTGGAGGCAGACTTGTGCCTGCGCACCTATAGAACCTTGCTGCACTCAAAACTTGCTGCACTTGAACATTTGAGCTCATGCAGCATGTCAAATGTCAACTCACCCTCCCTCCACATCACACAGCTGTGCCGCCACATGTCTAGCAAGACCTACGAGGAGGGGGAGTGGCTGTACACACAAGGCTCCAGTGCGGACGCTGTGCTTGTGCCCCTGGAGGGAACTGCGAGCGTGTGGGCAAACCCTGTGACGTCAAGTAACAGGAAAAGGCCCAATGACGGTGGGTATGCGTGTGCGGGTGTGGATTTGGGTGTGGGATGTGAGATGTTGGTGTGGGTACGTATTGTAAACGTTTGGAGTTGGCCAGGGCCGCATATATATACGCTGTATGTGGCCGTTATTTAGGGTATGCCAAAACTGTATATATACACTGTATATGACCGCTTATTTGGTGATCTGCTTGCCAAAAATGTTTTATATGGTTCTGGCCAACCCTACCTATGTTTGATGAAATGCTTGCAAAAAATACCATACCATACCACAGAAGCCGTATATAATTATATATATGGTTCTGGCCATCCCTGTATACATTGTATTGTTGTATACGTATTGTGTTTGTGTATCGTTCGTGTGTACGTGTGCCCGTGTGTGTTTCAGTGTGTGTATGTGCGTGTGTGTGTGTGTGTATGTGTGTGTGTGTGTGTGTACTCGTGTTGCCTGCGCACTGAAAGTGCTTTGTACATTTGCAAGCTTTGCAGGTCTGCTCTCATTCAGGATGGAGCTACCTCGTTCACAGCTGGCACGTGCGCACATCCTGAAAGTGTCTGATACAATATAACCCTTTAATTCAGTTATGCTCCTCATAACTGGCAAATTTTAGCCCTTTAGGGGTCCCTGTAGGGATAGCCAGATCTGTATGGTAATAACACTCGTGCGCGTTTTGGGTACAGGAGATTCCGAACATGCATAATACGATTGGATGATTTTACAAGATCTCTCTCTCTCTCTCTCTCCCTCTCTCTCTCTCTCTCTCTCTCTCTCTCTCTCTCTCTCTCTCTCTCTCTCTCTCTCTCTCTCTCTCTATCTCTCTCTCTCTCTCTCTCTCTCTCTCTCTCTCTCTCTCTCTCTCTCTCTCTCTCTCTCTCTCTCTCTCTCTCTCTCACAAAACACACACACATTCACACACACACACTCTGCAACACACAATGTGCAGATTGGCTTCAAACTGCATCGAACGAGCAGCAGGCCTCCCAACTGGGCCACCGCTGTTCTAAGGGCCTCAGCTTTGGTAAGCGTGTCTTAGGCACTGAAAACAAGGACCTTCAACTTGTGTAGTGGCAGAGCATTTGGAAAGTAAGCTCGCTAACTAACTTAGCATTATTGAGCCAACGTCATCGATTCAGACACGCAAAGAAGGAAGACTGGTTTCATTGTGGAACAGAGGCTCAGAAATGTTTAGGGGGCAGAAGTGTAGGTTTGCATTAGAATCTGCTGCTCAAGGCACTTTTTTGAATGGCCCCTCTCACTTAAGGTAAGGTTACATCGTGATGTATGCCTCAGGGGCATCTGAGCGGAAGCTTGTGACCGAGAAAAGCCTGTAACCACACCTAGCTAAACAAAAGGGGAAGCGTCTATGATAAGCAAGAGAAAGAGGGGAAAAAAAGCTTGGGGAAGAAAATGAGAAATAAGTATAGCTTAAGAACTAGCAGAAAAAAGGTTTGGCCTCTCTCATTTTATTTACACAAGCTTTAACTACACAAAGCTTTTTACACAAGCTTTATTTACACAAAGCCTAGGATGCACCTGAGTGCGCGCTTGGCTGCTCATGGATGGACGCTTGCACAAATCTAAAATACATGTGCGCGTACATGACCTACCACAAACTTAACACACATGTACGCGTATTTGACCTACCACAAACTTAACACACATGTACGCGTATTTGACCTACTACAAAAATAACACACATGTACGCGTGTATGACCTACTACAAAATAACACACATGTACGCGTATATGACCTACTACAAAATTAACACACGTACGCGTACATGACCTACTACAGATTTAGCACACATGTACGTGTACATGACCTACTACAAAAATAACACACATGTACGCGTACATGACCTACTACAAATTTAACACACATGTACGCGTATATGACCTACTACAAAATTAACACACATGTACGCGTACATGACCTACTACAAAATTAACACACATGTACGCGTACAAGACCTACAAAAATAGCACACATGTACGTGTACATGACCTACCACAAACTCAACACACATGTACGCGTATATGACCTACAAAATTAACACACATGTACGCGTACATGACCTACTACACGCGCATATGCTCACACAGGTGCACGCAGCATTGTGAGCATGAAGTCCATTGCCCCGTCCATGCCAGCCTCCACACACCAGTCAGACGATGATGAGGTGTGTGTGTGTGTTCGTGCGTGCCTTTTCACTAACCTTGTGTGTACAGCTAAAGAAACTTTGTCCGTGCGCGTGTTGGATTAATTTGAGCGGAAAAATGTACACGAACAATTTTAACAGCCTTTTCACATTTACGTGTCCTCAGTCAACCCAGCACCTGATCTTGACGTGCAGATAACATGAATACGCTTGCGGCTGCGTTTCCTACTTTATGTACGGGAGTGATCGTGCAATCTGCACACTTTTTACCGTCAAAATCCAAAATATCAACTCACCAACTTCACAATATAGGCGCTTTACATTTCTTTCAATCGTCCACAATTCAGGCGTCTCAGTCTGGGTTTGACGACGGAGCTTCCATTTTTGGCGTGAGGCCAAAGCAAAAGGCAAGTTTGGAGGTCCTGCACCCTATTGCCCTGCAACCATAAGGTATTGATCCTGCTCAGCCATGCATTTCAATGCCGCACGTTTCAGGTATAGGTTACACGATATGGGTGGGCTTCTATGTCAGAGCATAACTTATTTGCTAGATAGGATGTGCATGCTCATTTTTTTTAACAGCGACATGCTGCATGTGTGTTTTGTTTACTCAGGGAACCAGTGACAGCCACGAGCCATCACAATCAAGGCTAACTGCAGGTGGGTTGTGTGTGTATGTGAATGTGCGTGTGTTTGTGTGTGTGTTTGTGTGTGTGTGTGTTTGTGTGTGTATGCGTGTGTGCGTGTGTGTGTGTGTGTGTGTGTGTGTGTGTGTGTGTGCGCGCGCGCAACCGTGTATGTACTTGCGTATGTGTGTGTGCCAAGTGCATATCCCTGGTCCCCGGTACACTTTCTATGAGTAAATTTGCCTCCTTTGTTCCCTAACAAGCGTTGTAGTATAAAACAAGGGGTAGAAGGATACAAGCAGAATACAATTAAACCATGCAAGCTGATTCAGGCCTTGGCACGCCGAGCCACGGTGCTCCTGCCAAAAAGCGACCTTGGCATGTCCTAGCATATGAAAACGAGCGCTCCTGCCAATATTAAAACCTCGGCATGCCCCAGTGCATGAAATTGAGTGCTTCTGCAGACGAAGGAATCTCAACTACCTCTGACGCATGAAAATGAGTGCTCCAAAACCAATTTAACAACCAGGAGCGCTCCTGCCAAGATGGCAACCTTGACACCTTCTAATTTCACATAAAACATGAACACCAGCGTCCAGTTGAATCGTTCCTCTCCACCTTTGAGTTCTCCTGCTGACTCATAGGCAGTAGGCAGCAGGCAAGACGACCTCCACCTGATTGCTGCTCACTTTTGCCTACAATGCTGGGTGCCTACGTGTGTTTGTGTGTGTGCGTGTGTGTGCGTGTGTGTGCGTCACAGAGTCACTGCTCAACTTCCAAAGGCAGCTCCAGCAGAGCAGGGGCAGTGGAGAGAGCAGGGGGATTACTTACAAGCTCCCTCCCCGTGGCAGCACAGCTGGCACCCCAGCCAAGCCTCAGACTGCCTTCAAGCTGGGTGGCATTAGAACTGGGTCACAAGCAAGGTGGGTTTGGATTGTCGGCGCTGTGGTGCTGTTACGCCAAATGGTGGAGGTTTGCTTGTGTGCGTATGTGTGCTTGCACCTGCTTGTGTGTTTGTGTGTATGTGAGTTCGTGGGGGTTTTAAGGCCGAGTGTGTGCGCGTGTGTGTTTTGTGTGTGTGTGTGTGTGTGTGTGTGTGTGTTTGTGTGCAATTGACATGCATGTGCCACCGCTCCACTCAGCCAGACTGCTCTGTTTTGACAACGTGACAGAGGTTTAGAATCGGCCAGGACTGTTTGTTCACTCCATACATGATTGTATATGCTGAGCATTTCCTGCCAACAAACTTGTACATCCATACCTCACATATTACTCACTACCCCCATGGAAACAATATGTGTTTCCCGCAAAACAAGAACACTGAGTATGTAGGCTCTGGCTAACCCTTTGACATGTGCCAATAGGCTTGCCTGCTTTGTGAGATGACCTGCACATGCACCCTTGCACGTTCATGTAAGTCTTTGCTTAAATAGCACAGTCACTCACACTGACCTCCATGCACTGCTGGCTCACTCTATGCAGGCCCAAGCATGAAGAGGGCCCCGATGATTCTACCAGCGCCTCCTCAAAGCCTGACACCCCAACACGGTGTGTGTTTGAGCAATGGGGCATCCATTCTTAAGCTGCTTCTTTTGAGCATGCGGCCATGTCAGTCACATTTGTCCCCATTCCATCTGCCATCCTTCGCCCGTGGGGGAATACATGAGCGCAGTTATGTGGAGATGGCCAGCATTAATCATATACAAACTAAGCAGTTGGCCGTGCTCCTTGCAAAAAGTACCATGTTGACGGTCCTTGCCATTCCCACAACCACACAGGTAGGGTTGGCCAGAACCGTGTACATATATACACCGTATATGACCGTATATTTGGTGAATTTTCTGCCAAAAATACCATATATACACCGTACATATGTGGTTCTGGCCAACCCTACACACAGGCATACGCAGAGTGTGTTGACTCATGGTGAGGAGGAGACGCAGTGTATTGACTCATGGTGTATTGACTCATGGTGTGTTGACTCATGGTGTATTGACTCATGGTGTGTTGACTCATGGTGTGGAGGATACTCAGCGTGTTGACTCATGGTGTGGAGGAGCCGCGCCCCTGCGCTGGGCGGAGCTTTTCTACTGTTTTTGCCTGCATGAGATCACTCTTTCTTAGGGTCTGCCAGAATCGCACCGTATACAACTTTATATTTGATTGAATCCCTGCCAATCATACCGTATGTACACCGTATATATATGGTTCTGGCCAGCCCTACTCTTTCTCCATTGAACAACTCCTACTCGCAGGGGAGCAGCAAAGGGTGTGGCCTTTTCGTCATCAAAGCACTTGCGGAAAGACTCTGGAGAAGGGGCTGGGGCGAGTGGCGCAGCCACAGAAAAGGCCTTTGGGGGTGTCTCCTTTGGTGGGGGCAAGGACGCTTGGGGTGCTGCAAGGAAGGCTTCGGATAAAAACCCTGAGCTGTCGCGAAGGTGTGTGCATGTATGTGTGCGTGTGTGCGTGTGCGTGTGTGTACGGGTGTACATGTATGCATTTCTATTTGGGCATGTTGTGTAAGACGCACAGGTTGAGCTCCGTGGTGTGTTTTGCTGTGCATTCTTAGGCTGCTTGTGCAGTTATCTGCATTGCCAGAGGCTGCTTGTGCAGTGATCTGCATTGCCAGGGGCTAGCTTGCAGTGATCTGCACTGCTAGAGGCTGCTTGTGCAGTGATCTGCATTGCCAGAGGCTGGCTTTGTAGTGTTCTGCATTGCTAGAGGCTGCTTGTGCAGTGATCTGCATTGCCAGAGGCTGCTTGTGCAGTGATCTGCATTGCCAGAGGCTGGCTTTGCAGTGATCTGCATTGCTAGAGGCTGCTTGTGCAGTGATCTGCATTGCCAGAGGCTGCTTGTGCAGTGATCTGCATTGCCAGGGGCTGGCTTTGCAGTGATCTGGGCGATGGTACTGCCAGCTTTGCTCCTTTCAAAGAGCGCACACAACCTTGCACGTCTGCTGAAAGCAGACACACACACATACACACACGCACGCACATGCTCATGAGTGCACCACGGATGTCACAAGAAACAAGCGACCTTCTGTCTTTTGTAGCTCTTACACGAAACCGAGCCTGCACAATCCTCCACAGTCTTGTAAAGATGTAGCATGTAGTATATGCATCATAGAGGGCACTCTTGCATAGATGTAGCATGTAGTATGTGCATCATAAGAGGGTGAATTTTAGTCACTTCCTATCTTACTGTGGAGGCTGTCACGCAAGTCAAGCATACCAACACCTATCTCACTGTGCAGGCTGTCACACAATTCAAGCACACCAACACCTATCTCACTGTGCAGGCTGTCACACAATTCAAGCACACCAGCACCTATCTCACTGTGCAGGCTGTCACACAAGATCAGCATAGGCAGTATCGCAATGGGCAGCGTCGCCTCCATGCGGTCCCGCAAGGTTGGCCCAATGAAAGTCGACCCTGCCACTCTGAAGGCACTGCTATGGTCAGGGGAGGTGAGTCCACCACGACAGTGGTCCACGCTTATCCTAAGGTTGCTTATACTAGGGTTTGGGTCATTTACGGGTCTGTAGTAACTGCAGTCTTGAGAGGTGAGAGTATCTGCCCAGCAGCCTTAAGAGGTGAGAGGTCTGCAGTCTTGAGAGGGTCTGTAGTATCTGCAGTCTTGAGAGGTGCAGATCTGCCCAACTTTTAACCTACATCTGCCGTCTGGCCTGTGTGGGGTCACTGTGATCTGGATCACGTGCGCATACTTAGGGTTGGCCAGAACCGTATGTATACCGCCTGTTCACGATCACTTTGGTTATTAAGTAATTATTTGGCAAAAAAAAATTAAAAATTCTCGGAGCCCTCTCCGAACTGTTATTCACATTTTAATGACATTTTAAGTATTTTCGTTCACGGTTCCAATTTGCCGTAGCACACAGGCGAAGTGCCCCTTGCGGGTTTTGAATTAATCCTGATCTTTCTCAGAACTAGAAACGAAAATCTTATTAATTGTTTAATGGTGTCACGATGTGATCGTGAACAGACGGTACTCTGTACTCTGTATATGACCGTATATTTGGTGTTTTCCCAGCAAAAACGCCGTATATACAGCGTATGTATATGGTTCTGGCCAACCTTACGTATGCTACATGTTTACTGCTTTGCAGTTCCAAAGGTCTGGGAAGCACCTTGGAAGGTGTGGGAAGCAGTTTTGGTGATTTAGGTTGCCAGCATCTTGTCCTATACCCAACCGTGCCCGTACAATTTGGCTACTATTTGCCTACCACTCCATGTATATACACCCACAGCAACAGCAAATGTGTATATGTATGTGTGTGTGTGTGCGTGTGTGTGCGTGTGTGTGTGTGTGTGTGTTTGGCCCGGTGGAATGGGAAGCTGCCCTGACAGTTTTTTAAGTCTATGATTAGGCCATGCTCCGCTCAAGTAACAGATACAAATCCACCAGGTGATGTGGTTACTAAGCTGCCTGACAGCAACAGGCTTTGTTCCTGTAAACAATGCTCGAGGTAGTGCAGCCGCTTGTGTATAACTTTGTTTTGCAGTCTTGCAGTCGACCCTTTTTGGAGCCAAGTGCTTCTGCACGTATACAACACAATATAACACTTATACAAACACTTCTGCACTTACAAACAATTCTGCACTTACAATTGACCATTTCCAGCTGCTTTGTTAAGGAGACGACGCTTATATGTTCTTGCTTCATTTTGGTATTGGATCGTTGACCTTGCAACCTTGCTGATTCTCCGGTTGGCACGGTGTCGCTTTGAGGCTGTTGCTTTCAATCATTTTTTGGTGGCTGGCACATCCCTGCTTCTGCTCAACACATACATACCCCCGTCATTATGCAATCACCAACAAAACAGAGGCAACAATGCAGGTCACCACTGTGTTTTGTACTGAGCACACAAGCACACGTGCAGTGACAATGGGTATTAAAATGTGTTGTGCATGATAGCAAATAGCATACCACACCAAGGCCTTCAATTATGTGTAGGAAATTTTGCAATGGCTGAAACTTGCATCTGCCCGACTCACGCTCACTCACATTCACACACACGCACACACACACACACACACACATGCAGGTGTCGTCACTGACAAGCAATAAAGATGTAAGCACCGAGCTGGTAGCAGAGCTCGTTTGGGCCGTGACGGACATGCAGAACCAGGCTTCAAACCATAACACGAATGCCAAAGAAACTGTGCAGGTGCGTACATATGATTGTATGTGTACAAATATGTATTTATCTCTGCCCGTGCGTATGAATACGTTTTACGTCTTGTGCATGTGAACATATGATTATTCGTGTGCACGATGTTGCATATGCCTGTGTGTGTGCTAGATATGTGCATACATTTCATTGCTCGTGTGCATGCTTATGCGTATAACTGTGTGTGTGTGTACATGCACTGCGTGCACGCTTGCTTGCACGTACCTCCCTGTGTAGGTTTGGTGTGTTTGTCCGTGCACGTGCATGCTCATGTGTACGTCTGTGTACGGTTTGTGCGCGTGCACGGACAGTTCAAGAGTGCGTGTTGTTGTTTGTGTGAGCGTGTGTGAGAGTGTGCAAGAGTGTGTGAGTGTGTGTGTGTGTTTGTGTGTGTGTGTGTGTGTGTGTGTGTGCAACTTGCGACCTCCCTTCTTGGTACGTGCTAAAGCTCCTTGCCACGTACCAAGCAATTGCACGCATCAGACATAGTTGCGTAAAATCCTCACATATTTGATGACGTGTCTATAAGCATCACTCATGTCACACGCAAACAAGCATACACGTACACTGAAGGGGACACGACATACATTCGTGCACACAACAAGTGCTCTGATTATGTGCCTGGCACCTGAAAGGCCTGACTTTGTGAGCACTAGGCGCTTTTAGGCCAATGATATGCTTCATAAGGTAGCCCTTCCATTAGCTGCTCCTCTCGTCCATGTATACGGTCATTTGTCAATTACGATGTGTACAAATCCGGCCAGCTCTACCTAAGTGCCCTGGCTTTCACCCGAAGGCTAATTTGTATGACCAAGAGCTTCACACACACACACACACACACACACACACACACACGTGTCAAGCATGCGCACCCACGATCTGCCCACGTTCACCGCAGGTGCCCGCCTTTGCGGGCTTCAGCTGCCCGGGCCAGTGGCTGGCAGAGCATTCCCTGCTGCCGTACCTTACCGACACGCCCAAGCCACGCACACACCGTGCCAGCGTGCTTGCGGCATCGTCGCTTACTTGCTGTGTGCTGGAGGGGAAGAAGTTCAAGATGGCCATGGAACTCGTGCAAGGTACGAGTCGATCTCGTAAAGACCAGAAAAACTACGCGGACAGCAATAGCCAACCCCCCACATTAACTCAGGAGAAGGAGCTACTTTGGTACTGGGTGCCGTGAATCTCCTCCACCACAAGATGTCATGGGTACATAGTGTCAAGTGTCAAGTGTACCCCGCAACAGTTGCGAGGATAGGTACCCGTCTTTTCTTTTTGCCGTAGCCTCCTATAGTGTGAAATAGGGGGCTTCATGCTATGTGTAATCCATAATGTGTGAGGGGAAGTAGCCGTTTCAGACCATTGCCAAAAGCTCGTGTGAAATAAGGAGCTATGTGCTATGTGTACTCTTTATGGTGTGAGGGAAAGTAGCCGTCGTAGGCTGTAGCAACCTATTGTGTGAAATAGGAAGCTATGTGTGCACGTGTGCATCTTAATGTGTGAGGGAAAGTACCCGTCTCAGGCCGTACCAAAAACCTAGTGTGAAATAGGGAGCTATATACTAGCTTTATTATATTTGTACTCCTTACGTGTGAGGTGGTAACTCATAACCTCTGTTTCCGTTCCTTTCAATGTAACAAACCTCCCAATCCACTAACTGGGACACGCAGCACTGCCCAATCGCCCATGAAGCATGAAGCTTTCCTAAGAAGGCTATGGACGGCTCATGCAAGATGGGATGCAGACCTCTACGTGTGGGGGATATGAAACAGGTCTTTGTTTGTGATTGAAAGCAAGGAGTGAGAGATGCAGGGACTACTGCATCTCCTGGTTTGAGGGGTGCAGCTGTGCAGAAGGGGATGCAGGGGCACTGCATCTGCTGGTTTGAGGGGTGCAGCTGTGCAGAAGGGGATGCAGGGGCACCTCATCTGTTTGTTTGAGGGGTGCAGCTGTGCAGAAGGGCGCGCAGGGGCACTGCATATGTTTGTTTGAGGGGTGCAGCTGTGCAGAAGGGCGCGCAGGGGCACTGCATCTGCTTGTTTGAGGGGTACAGCTGTGCAGAAGGGCGCGCAGGGGCACCTCATCTGTTTGTTTGTGGGGTGTGGGGTGCATCTGAGCACTAGTGTGTGGGGTACACTTACACAAGGTTCTACTAACCTAGCCAGGAGGCCCTGTCTGTGCCGAGTTTTGCTGGGTAGGGTGCAGGCCAAGCTTCTGTGTTTTTCTTTTTAGAACCCATCTTAAATGCGTGTGTTTGTGTGTGTTCGTGTTTGCAAATGTAGTGGCGCAAGGCTGCTTGCTGTGTCCACCGCAGAATTTAAGGAGTCCCTCCTTCCAAACACAGCTCTGACCTGATCCCCACTGGTCACTGCAGCGCCACCTACATGCTGCGCTTAAACCATACAAGGTTCCTCCTCCCAAATACATCTCTGACCTAATCCCCACACAGGTCACTGCAGCGCCACCTACATGCTGCGCCCAGACCACTTGTTGAACCTCTCCAGCACGGATCCAAAGTCACGCAGTACGATGGAGGAAGCCAAGCTCGTCCACTACCTGTCCGGTGTCACATCATTGACGCACCTGCCCAAAGAGATCAGGCTCAAACTCTCCAGGTACCTACTGGCTTGCTGTCTTGTCAAGCCATGGCCGTACCTAAACTTCATCGTGTGAAATAAGGACTATGTACGTGAGCCAGTGCTGGCTCGACACACTCATTAGCTCATCAGTGGCGTACAGCGTGTTGGGCCTGTAAAGAAAGAAGAAGAAGAAAAAAGTACGCAGGCAGTGAAAGCCACTCCCCAATTAATTAAAAAAACGGAGCCACTTTGGTACCGAGTACCGTAAAGCTCCTCCACTGCGAAAAGGGAAAGGAACATGGGCCTGTATCATATGTCCTCTCCTAACACACCTGCCCTAGAAACAACTGTGTGTGTCTGGATCCCTTCAATCTTACTGGCTGGTTCTTAGTTGGTCGTGCAGCTGACACCTGCCCTAGCAAACAGGCTGGATCCTTCAGTTTACTGGCCAGTCCTTGATCGGTTGTGCAGCTCACGCCTGCCCTACAAAGCAGGCTGGATCCCTTCAGTTTTACTGGCTAGTCCTTGATTGGTTGTGCAGCTCACGCCTGCCCTACAAAGCAGGTTGTATCCCTTGTTCTTTTATCCAATTCATTTTCCTGGCCACCCTTTAGTTGGCCTTGTATCTGGCCGTGCGGCAACACTGATCCCTTGTTCTCACGCGTTGCTGCGTGTCCTACGTGCTCATGCACTGCCTTTATTGTGCAAACGAAGAACTTACATACCCTTGTACTGTTTACCTGTACAAATGCACTGCTCCTACGCCTACGCACAACTCCCTTGTACTGTTTACCTGTACAAATGAACTGCTCCTATGCCTACGCACAACTCCCTTGTACTGTTTACCTGTACAAATGAGCTACTCCTATGCCTACGCACAACTCCCATGTACTGTTTACCTGTACAAATGAACTACTTCTACGCCTACGCACAACTCTTTTGTACTGTTTACCTGTACAAATGCACTGCTCCTACGCCTACGCACAACTCCCTTGTACTGTTCACCTGCACAAATGCACTGCTCCTACGCCTACGCACAACTCCCTTGTACTGTTTACCTGTACAAATGAACTACTCCTACGCCTACGCACAACTCCCTTGTACTGTTTACCTGTACAAATGCACTGCTCCTACGCCTACGCACAACTCCCTTGTACTGTTTACCTGTACAAATGAACTGCTCCTATGCCTACGCACAACTCCCTTGTACTGTTTACCTGTACAAATGAACTGCTCCTACGCCTACGCACAACTCCCTTGTACTGTTTTTTACCTGTACAAATGAACTGCTCCTATGCCTACGCACAACTCCATGTGTATCATCAGCATCATCCATCATACCAGGGTATATCCCTGTGTGCGTGTCGTGTTAGCATAAACTATCCCGATATGAACATGCACGCCCCCAAGTTCCAAACAGGGCACGTCTTTCTTGACAAAGTCAGATCACAGCCTTACGCAAGCTCACACGCCACTCTATTCAACATCATCTTATGTGTGCATTTCACGTGCTTGTGTGTTTGCGGCTCTCGGTGCAGGTGCTTAAAGCCCATTTCTTTCTTGAGTGGCGACGTGGTGATACGACAAGGCTTGGCCTCCACTGGAATGTACATCCTGCTGGAGGGAAACGTAGGCCTTTTCCAGAGGCCTCTAGGTAGATGCTGCTTGCACATGCTTATATGCAAACAAACGCATACTCACTGCTCCGGAGCCATCAGGAATGCGACACATCTACATGCCCAAGTGCACACACACGCAACGTGCACTGTTCTTGATGCCTTAAGAATGCTATTTATAATTGTAAATGAGCAAACACACACACATGCACTTGTACACACATACAAACACATACCAAAGCGCACATGCATGCTAAGACACACACACGCACAAAATTGCATTCAGGTGACCAAGGCCTTGCCTGGCACCTTGGCAAGGGCAACGCTAGCCCCCACTCCAACCTGAACGCCGATTCAGACACAGACAACGCTCGCTCCAGCCCAGGGCGCAAGCGCTCTTCAACAGGATCCCGCCGTACGTCTTCAGCAGGAAACAACTTACACTCCACTTTCAATGACCACCACCAATCTAACCGCAACCATCGGCATCAGACTCAGCCTCAGAGTGCCCCCCGCCGCAGCAGCCACTCAGGTGAGATCCATTGTTTGGCAGCTTTTGCAACTGACAATGCTGTAGGCAGTGTGGGTGGATACGTATATGTAGGGTTGGCCAGAGCCATACATTTATAGGTATATACGGTGAATATACGGTATCATTGGCAGGGAAATCACCATACATACGGTCACGTATGGTGTGTATATACGGTTCTGGCCAACCCTACGTATATCACATCTATAACGTATATGACATCTATAATCTGTAACCAAAGCTTGAAACTGCCAACGCTGCGAAAGACCCACAGGTGAGAGCTCGGTTGCTCCCTTTGTATACTAAGCGACTACCGGTATGCTACCAGTATGCTAACGCCGACCTTGAACCGGTATGCTTCCGGTATGCTACCGGTATGCTGACGCCGACCTTAAACCGGTATGCTGCAGCCGACATGGCTAGGCCCATGTGATACAGTGACTCTCAGCAGTACCCATCCCTCTGGACAAGGGTGCCAGGGTGCCACTGAGCTATTGGCAATAATTCAAATCATTCACTGCAAATGCAGGGGATTGAGTGCTGCTGCGCTGCCCTTATTGTGGCAGGGTTACGGCATTGCAAATCTGTCTAATGTACGCCGCAGATTGTCGCTTATGTCTGTCCGGCCGTGTCTGAAACTTTTCTTAAATTGTCTGTAGTTTGAGGATGATTGTTTATGTCTATGTGGCCATGTTCCAGGAATTTAGGGGATGAAGTGTTCATACGTACGCTTTTTGTTCACAGTATGTGTCACCATATGTGAGGCCCACTTCATTTAGGCGTACGTTGTTCACGGTGTGTGTGTGTGTGTGTGTGTTTGTGTGTGTGTGTGTCATGTGTGAGGCTCACAAGCACAAGCATCCAAGGACACATGCAGAGTTTCCAGACCGCATGCGTACGTGCTTTAGAGCAGATTTGTAGGCAGGAAGCTACCTACAGATAAGAATGGTCGCTTTATTAATACACATTTGCATCTCAGCTCCGTGTACATACGTATGATCATGCATACACTTATTTCACGTACTAATATACATTTACACACTCTCTCACTCTCTCTCTATCTATCTATCTATCTCTCTCTCTCTCTCTCTCTCTCTCTCTCTCTCTCTCTCTTTCACATATATACTATTTTACTATATTTGCATTCCTCTCTCAAACTCTCTTAAATTCTCTCAACACACACACTTATGCATACACACTGACAAACAAATGCGCCAACACTTCCATGTGTGTATTTAGGCGATGCCTCTCCCCCACAGAACCTCAGACGCAGTACCAACGGCTCTAGCTCAGGAGTCCACCAACGCAGCAGCAACGAAGGGATCGCTCCGCCTCCTCCTCTGCCTCAAAATGATCACCACAACCCACCCCACCCACAACAGCAAGGCCATCATCAGCTTAGCAGCAGTGCACCTCAATTTGGCCGATTTTCTTCCTTGCAGTACCGCAGCACTGCCCAAGGTACGGTAATTCATGTTATGAGTGCGTGGGTCCCTTTGGGGAGGCAAGCAGCAGGATTAGGGCTGGCCGAAA
>Ga0307948_1000666_pt1 | contig 23464 bp, 25 predicted proteins | sample OrgLakmetagen280_FD_201824 | JGI IMG/M metagenome (GOLD analysis project Ga0307948, IMG submission 201824) | Saline water microbial communities from Organic Lake, Antarctica - #280 | ecosystem: Environmental > Aquatic > Non-marine Saline and Alkaline > Saline | place: Antarctica: Organic Lake...
TGCAAGCATGTTCAGCTGACTCACATGCACACACAAGTGACACGCAAAACCAACACACAGGAGCTGGGCCTGCAAGACACGGCTCAAACAACGCAGAACATCGTGGCCAGGCTCCTGTCCCCTGCAGGTGTGTTGCCTGGGTTTACGCTATAATTATTGGTCAAATACACGAGCCAGGTGTTTTGAATTTTTGATGTTAGGAATTTACAACTCATAAGAGCAAGCAACCAAACAGCACGCTCCGTGTGCGTGCACACGCGCACACACTTTTGTACACTTGCACATTCGCACATTCACACACACACACACACACACACACACACACACACACACACACACACACACACATACACAAACACACACACACACACTCACACACACATACACATACACAAACACAAAGACACAACACAGTCATAAAGCACAATTATACACATGCTTTCTACACACGCTCAGACACAGACAGACACACACATAGACACTCACTTACGGTCGCATGCACATATTTTCTCATCAACCAGGGCTGCAGCATCACACAGCCCCACTTCCCTCTCCATCCCAGCCCTCTCGCAGCAGCATTGACTCGGTGTCCTCCAACGTTGCTCGCCCTCAGCACCTTTCTCGCCGCAGCATTTCAGATGGCCAGCAGATCCAGCCACCCATCAAACAGCACTACAGTTTTCCGGGATCCAACCTGGCCTACTCACCTTCTCCCCCACAAAAGGAAGCCCGCACACGATTGTTTGATTTGATACACCCTCACTGGTGCGGCAAGGTAACCAGAGGGTTAAGCTGAGTTTGATAGGATTTGGTACACCCTCACAGGCATGGCAAGGGGGAGAGGAAGAATAGATTGTGTCATGTCATTAGAGTAATTGAGGTGTAATGTCGGATGCACGTACGCTTGGCATGTTGCTGTGCCAACAAGCATGATGAGCTAGGTTTCTTGGGTTACGCCTGTATGCCGAGTCAGTAGAAATGCTAATGATATTGTTCTGCACTGTCACAACACCCTTGCAGCCTTCTTACTACATCAGCTATGCGTGGAGTGGGGACTTTGTTGAGATGCTGCACAGCACGGTGGACAGGTGTGTGCATGCATGTGTGTATGTGTGGACGTGTGTATTGTATGTGCATGTGTGGGTGTGACTATAAGGCCTGGATGTGTCTGAAGCCATTGTCAAGCACTGTTGGTGGTTGGTGGACACACCAGCCAGCAACTGTCGCCTCCTAAAACTGCTGACATTCTGTCACCCAACACTCATCCATTCATCCATCCAGGATATCAAAGCAGCCTGAGCACAGAGATGAAAACCCAGACGAAGAGGTCAAACTGCCAGACCCCAACACCATCTTTGTATGGCTGGATGTGCTGGCCCTGCCCCAGCAGTACCTGGGTAGGTGCAGTTGTGTGTATCTGCTGCACTCGCTTTGGCTGTGCAAACCATCAAGCTAGCCCAAATTGTTCTGTCTCAAACGGGAAGAGCCTTGCGTGTCAGACTGCACTCAGCTTCTTTCCCGCCGTGTGCTCACTCTCTCCTTTCTCCTCACAAAACGTTCCTGTCTTGCACAGGCGGTGCCTCCTCCCCAGAGGGCCCTTCTTTTGGACCTTCCCCTGGCTGCATCGACACGGTGGGCGTGAAAGAAGTCATAAGCAGCTGCGATCGTGGAATTGTCATCATGCTGGACAGGCAGATGGCCGTCCTCTCCCGTGTCTGGCCCCTGTATGAGGTGAGGCATGTTGAAAAGCAAGGGGGTTTCAGATCGTCTCTTGTGTAAGGTTGGCCAGAACCATATATATACGGTGTTAGTACGTTATTTTTGGCAGGGAAATCACCAAATATACGGTCATATACGGTACGTATATACGGTTCTGGCCAACCCTGCTCTTGGGGCACCTCAGTCATTGATCACCCACTGAAGCATTCACTCTTTTACGCAATTACTTTTGCGCCCCCAATTACTCATTCACTGAACCATTCACTGAACCATTCACTGAAGCATTCACTCTTTCACGAACTTACTTTTGCGCCCCCAATTACTCATTCACTGACTCACTCAATCCTAACTGGGTTGGCTGCCCAGACATGATTTTGCCTTATCACGAGATTGATTTGGATACGAAACTTTTTGCTTTCAGCCAGACATCAAAGAACTGTCATCCTTGTTGCCTTGACTGGTGAACAAGCTCTGTGTGCAGGATCAATCCCCTCTGACAGAAAGTTCGAGGGCAGTGCCAAAGGCTTTGAAACGTCAATCACGCCCACAAGCATGTACTTCATTAGGTATCATTCCAGATGAAAGAGACAAACCCTGATCTTTTCATGCCAAAGGTGAAGCAGCACCATGGATGAGCCTAATGTCCCCTCTCTGTTTTAAGGGATCTATGTCTATTCATATCGTCTCACAAGAGCCAACAAGGGCGGCAAATTGTTATGCTAAAGTCTCAGAAAAAGCTACCTCAAGCATCAATCTGGCAAACCTGGTTTGCTCTCTGGTAAATGGAGGGACCAAAGCGTCTCTCTGCATGATTCAACACACTCGTTTCCCCGGGCGTGCCTGGACTCCTTCAATTGCAAGATCAACACGCTTTCTTTGTTCAGGTGTGGGTGGCCTCCTACTACTGCCCTCAAGAACAGAGTTCCTCTCGCGTGCTAGCTGCCATACCAAGTGAGTCGAGGGGTCCAGATGAAGTAGTCTGTGGTGTGGGTATGGGAAGTATACCGTAGATTCATGATCACTTTGGAAATTATTATTTAGTCAGAAATTTTTAATAATTCTCGAGGCCTTCTCCAAACAATTCGAAGTGATAAATTAATTATTTAGTGGTTTTGAGGGTGATTTTCAAAATGAGCTCCAAGCGCGTCAGTGTAAACCCCCTGGCCTTGTTTTGAAGCCTCAGTCCCCAGCTGAAAGGCAAGGAGCTGCAAGAGGGAGAGGCAGATCAAGGAGCTGCAAGAGGAAGAGGCAAAGGCCTGTGGGGCGCCCGCGCGGCTTTAAAAGCAAGCCTCCACCTCTGACACGTCGTGTAATGGAGCACACGTCCTTCAGGGGCAAGCACGAAGCTAACCCCTCACCTCTCTTTCCCTGATTCTGAGCACTGTGCAGCATCAGCATCACCCACAGCTTCAGCCTCAGCCACAGCCTCAGCCTCAGCCTCAGCCACAGCTTCAGCCTCTTCAACAAACAGCAGTAGCAGTGCACAGACAGTATTCACAGGGGGCTCTTGAACTCAAAAATGAATTTCCGGACCTCCTCACGAACTGAAATCGAAATTCTAGTTAGTTTTGAAAAGTGTGGTCCCGAAGTGATCGTGAGTCTACGGTAGTATCAAAATCTCCTGCCGCACAATAATACACAAAGACGTATATATGGCAAAGTAATGAGTGACATAGCTGGAGAAACTTTTAAGTACACAGCCATATACAGGGAGCATATTCGGTGACGACCAGTATCAGAATCGTTAAAAATATGCACAAATTTATCGCTCTGCATGTCACTCAAGCATTTATTTTTTGTTTGAGCTCGTCTTTAATCATTGATACGCACACACAAATACACGTCCTGACCTTTGAATCACTTCATTCAGTCACATGCACCTCAACACTCATCTGCATTCGATTCCGCACTTATTGCGCACGACGGACACCAGCGAAATGAGAACCAACCTGTGATGCATTCCAGATCACACATCTTGCACACACGCTTGCGCAGAAGACATCAGCGTGGACATGCTACTGACCCTCCAGAACTCCTGCCTGAGCGGGCTTGACCTTACGCGGGCGATGTCTAGTAGGCCAGAGGACAAGCAGCACATAATGACAGAGGTGTGTTGCCTGGCTGGTGATGTGACGCACAAGACACATGATACACGTGAATGTTTGAACGCAAATAAACACGAACACATGCAATCACGCATAATTATATTAAAGGTTTGAACGGCTTAATGGCGTTTTGAAGCGATTTTCGCCATTTTGACTCCAAAATCGGCACTCCCAAAAAAGCAAAACGTATGGAACGTATTGTACGCGTATTTCGTATTTTACACGAATTTTATCGTAGTGAACGTCCCTCAGGAGCGTATGACCCAACCCTGTACACACATGCAAGACCGTGTATTTGGTGATTTCACTCACATGCTTTTTGAACCCCACACCCCCTGTCAGCCCTGTCAAACGTGCTGAAGGCCTGCCCAAACGTCATAATACAATGTGAGCCTTGTTTGTCTTGTTCGATCTCGACTTGTGGACATCTACTCATGTTCAACTTACACCCTGTGCAGGTTCGCCACACTGCTGGCCTAAGACGCATGCAAATCCTTGCCAGCGAATCCATCTTGCGAGGTAGAGAATGCTTTAACATTGTCCTTACTGCCAATTTGGAAGTGTGTGTGTAAACACTACCCTTACTGTCGATCTGGAAGAGGTAGCTTGTCTTAAATCTTACAGCGTCAGCTCTAGCTAGCGGCCTTTTTTGTTCAGCAAGGCACAGCCTATCCAGCAATATCCGAATTTGCACCATCCGTACGTCTTGCTTGCACTGTTCTCCTCAGCAACGCGAGGCTGGCTTCGCTGGTCTGGAGACCCTGGCAATATGGGCCTTTACTCTTCTCTGATGCTGCAGTGCAAGGAGTACGCACAACTACAAGTGAGTGCTCCCCTCTGATTCTGCAGTGCAAAGATTTAAAATCGCTAGCGGCTGCTGCGTGAGATAGCTGAACAAAGTGCTGGTTTTTCTCATGTCCTGGGTTAAACCCTCTTCTCAATACAAAAAAATTGTTATGATAACATCTGAATCTTTGACGGACGTCCATTGAGTGGGCAGCACGTGTTCAGCTGAAAAGGAACACGTGGATGCTGTCGTGCTGTTTCTGTACGCAATTTGCGAATTACATGCACCATCCCAGCCCTCTTTGTACCGGCAATGCACGTGTGTGTTGTGTTTGAGTGTTTTGTGTTTGTGTGTTGTGTTTGTTGTGCCTTTTTAATTTGTGGGAGCAGAAATGTACGTGCATGTACTTGTGTGAGTGCACATCACGTGAGCTAAACGTCTTTACTTGCAGTACGTGCTCAATTCACTGGAGGAGATTCACGATGATGAGGCCACACTAAAAGAGGTATGTATGCTTTTGTTGTCGCACAGGGCATGAAACTGTGGCTGCACCTCTTTTTTGTAAAGCCCTTGGTGCTTGTCTGCTGCATGCCTTGATTGACTACACAGATCTGGAATCTCAGAACGCAGGCTTTGTGGGCACAATTTGGCCAACACTAACAGCAGGCACAAAAGTACTTGGCGTTGTAACACATACATTTTGAACATCGACTCTGCATCATCCAGTAGTTTACTGCTGTTTCGATCTCAATTTGATGCTCAATTTAACACGCACGCACAAACACACACAAACACCAACTCATTTGTCTGCTCCCTGCCCTGCAGATCCGGGACTTGTTCTGTAAGTTTGGCGTGCACCTTTTTGGGGACAGCAGCAAGCAGAAGTAGTAGAAGGGAGGTGTATGGATGTGTGCCGCATTATTTTTGGTGTGCCTTGGAATCATGTGATGGCTTGATCAGCTGTGCAAGTCAGCGAGCAGCGCACACAGCAAAGGTCCAGCGGCACTTACTTATTTGTGCATTACTCCTTGCATGATATCGCAGCAATTTACGATGAAGACGGCACTGGTGGCCTGGAGGAAGATGAGTTTGCGCAGGTCAGTGGCTGTGTTGCGTCACTCTGATGGCCATTTTGTAGTCGGTGTAAATGTATGGTTTCTGTTACCGTCAGAGAAAATCATGGTGTATGGACTGTTGCTGGCTGTGGCGTGCTCTCTTTATGGAAAGTGCAGATTTTTGGATGTAAGGCAGCGCAATTTGAGGTGTTGTAAGTGAAGAGAAAGGCTTTGCTTCTGGTATTTTCTTATTCAAGCCTTATTAGACCGATATTGTATAAGCAAGGTCTCCGAGCTTGCAGCAGCATGCAAATACACTGAATGCAGCTGCAGCACTTGCAAACCTTCAAAAGCCTTTACTTATAGACCACTCTTTCCTTGATCCTGCTCATAAAGCTGCACAGATATTATAGAAGTTAAGGAGGGTGGTCTGAAGATTGCCAGTACGTTTTAGTGTCTGATTTTACCCCTTCAACTTTGTCATTGTATAAGGTTACTTTGTACAAAGCCGAGAATAGTTTGGGCATTTTTGACTTTTACTTATCTCAATCAAACAAATGCAGGTGCTGGGCCTGGCTGGTTTTGGACAAGAGGAATCACGCAGCATTTTCGCGCAAGTGGACACAGATGGGGGGGGCAGCGTGGAGCTAGACGAGTTTGAGGCCTGGTGGATTGAGTCACAGCGGCAGCAGGTGGGTGGAGAGCAGAAGAACGTGATGTGTTGAGCATCACTGATTCAACGTGGGTAGCACAGAAGAACATGACGGATTGAGCATCACTGAGTTAACGTGCAGCTTTGGCAGAGGCTTGTACACAGATGGTGAGCAATTGTCTTAGATTTGCAATGAAGAGCAAACAGTCATGTTTTGGGAGGGGGGGACCACCTGCAAACTCAACTTGCTGCACAGCTAATTTGTCCTTTCTTGTGACTCTTTGTTCATGCAGAACCGCAGCTGTCGGCCAAAACCTGAGCTCACAGTCAATGGTCTGGCCACAAACTTGAGAGGCCTTGCCGCCATGCTAGAAAGGAGGCAGCAGAGTGATGAATCAAAGAGAATCAGGTGAGTGCCTTGATCGTGCATGCATAAGACATCATCGTACACTCTTGCCACTAATGATGCCAATTCAAGGTCCTATATGATTGCTGGAAGCTTAGAAAGCATATGTTGCCACCAGCAGACAATGTACGGTTACTTGCCTGAGTCTGCTACCACTTCTTTAACGTTGCATTCGCACGGCACACATGCAAAAGGATAACATGTCTCTGCTTGCCACTACTTACGTTGCATTCGCACGACGCACATGCAAAAGGATAACATGTCTCTGCTTGCCACTACTTACGTTGCATTTGCACGACACACATGCAAAAGGATAACATGTCTCTGCTTGCCACTACTTACGTTGCATTCGCACGACACACATGCAAAAGGATAACATGTCTCTGCTTGCCGACTTGCATAACGCGTCCACTCTACTTGTCCACTCTGCCTGTCACTATTTGTCCACTCTAACTTGTCCACTATACTTGTCCACTCTAACTTGTCCACTCTACTTGTCCAATCTGCTCGTCCACACTACTTGTCCACTATACTTGTCCATTCTGCTTGTCCATTCTGCTTGTCCATTCGAACTTATCCACTCTGCTTGCCACTACATACTTAGGTGGTACCTTCCTCGGGTTTGTTTTGTCTTTGCTGTACAAACAAATGACAGTGGCTCTGCCGATGATGCAAAGTATCGCAAACAGATTTCAACTCTGACGTTCCCGTTTGCTTCCACAGCAAATTGGCTGAGGACTTAGAGGCCACTGCTTCAGGCCCAAGGTCCCCCTTTCCAGACGGCGTCCTTCCTCCCACAGAGGTTTATGGGGACTGGCGGACAGTGGCCAACACGCTGGGCTTCCAAATCCAATTTAATGATTTGAAGTGAGTGAGTTTGCATCGTCCCAATTCCAGGTTTATGCTGGAAAAAGAGGAAATCTGCTTTATCAACAACAAAAGCACTTTTGTCACGTCAGGCAAGGGAAAGGAGGCCCTAAAAGGAAAACATGGCATCCCAAAACTGCTCCACTGCAGAAAACAAAAGGGGGGGAAAAGGGCTGGTGAGCTGCCAGCATTTTCTACACTTGGCAGCAAGCCCTTTTTCGGCTTGAGGGTGGTAGACTGGTCCATTTTAGCTATTTTGTGCATAAGTCGGGCTGAAATGCTATGGGTTTGCGGTGCGGTGTATATAAATGCACTCTGATGCGTGGAAGCCTGACTTGTAGGGTGTGTGTATGTACGGCTCTGGTCAATCTATGTTTTTGCGTAAGTCTATAGTATAAAGGTTGTCTAAACCGTCTCTGGCCAATCCTTTCTTGTTGATCTTCATGCGCAAGACACTTGAGGCATCTGCTTCCCTTGACTCACCTGCCGTGAGTGTGTGTAAGTGTGAGTGTGTGTGTATTGCCTTGGATGCACTGATGCCACTGCTTGGATCATTTCATGTTTGATTGTAGGGTGCCTTGTCGCTTGATCTCTGCCAACCTTGCTCGAAACAAACTGCCTCTACAACGCTACCTCCACAACCATATGTCACAGGCATGCGCTACGCATGTTGCATGGGCTATTGCTGTCCAACGTGGACACCCTTGCCCTAGATTCAAACCCAGCCTCCCTACTGCCCTCCCCGCACTCGCTTGATGACCACCCCCTCAAGATACAGAAAGCAACGTTGGCGTGGTTTATGGCACTTATGGCAGAGGTGCGTGTTTCTGTGTGTGTTTATTTGTGTTTCTGCTTGTGTATGTAGGAGTGCACATGCATGTATGTCTGTGCAGCTTGTACTTTGTGTGCGATTTCTGATTTAGGACGCATGGGATGGCTCGCCTGAACTGGCATTGCCCTTTTGTTCAAGCACTCACATGCCTATCATGTACATATGCACATGCATTTTTGCAGCTGCTGAGCAGAAACCCCCGGACACTCCGTGAGGCCGACTTTTTCCGGCGGGAGTCAATCGATCTCTCTACCCCACAGAAGGCAGACCTTGCCAAAAACACCACAAACAGTTTTCTTGGGATGGAGGTGAGTGGGGCAAAAATGGAAAGCAAAGGTCGAGATGACCACCTGTAACTTTACGTTGATAAGCTTGCGCTATGCAACAGTGGTGATGTGAAGCCTCATACAACAAGATTAGTTAAAGGTACTTTCTTGCAAGGCAAGTATGGACACACACAAGAAGGATGTCATATTGCAGCCCAGCTTTTCTGAAGCTACAGGAAAGCCGCAGGTGATGGTCATGAACAAGCTAGAAAGCGCCTCTTTCAATCCTTCCCTCTTTTGCTGGATGGCAACCCTTGAAATAGTTGGCCATCAATAGTCAGCAGTCAAAACGCCGCAAAACCTTGTTAGATGCTGGATACACTCTCATTGTTAGCGTTGTATGGGCAATGCTATCTGTAAAGGAACGTCTAGATGCCTTGTGTCCAGCACCTAGTCTAGTCGTCGTTTTCATGGGAGCCAACCTGTCGTCTTATATTACTTAAAAAGATGCTGAGGCGGCCTTGTGCACAACAGGAAGATGCCTAGCACAACATCAGCGTACGTAGGCAACCGTCAGTACAAATAAGCTACACAATTTCAACAGGGCCTTGAAGTACCATTAATTTCTCTATTTGCCACTTTAGCGTACCATGCTGGCCAGTGCTGTAGCAAAATGACAACTGAACCATGAAATGTTTCATACATGAAATGTCTGCACACAGGCCACGCTCAAAAAGGCCCAAAAGCAGGCTATGAGGAACGGAAAGAACGATGCTCAGATGTAAGTGCGTCAAGCGACCAACTGTAGTTTTGCCTCTGAATAATGCGAAGTTGTGTGCGTGTTCTGTGTTGTGGGTGTGTGTGCTTGTGTTCATGTTCTTATCAGCTTGTGCTTGCAAGCTTGGTGACAATCCATTGCCAGGATATACTGAGCTCCGTGCAAGCTGTCGTCAGTATGCTGTTATTACATCAACCAGCATGGGTTCCTTCATCTGCAGCTTTCATAATGCTTATTGCATGCTTAATATTTATTAAGCAGTATTAAGTATGCACATGCACACATACATTCACACACTTGCACACATACATTCACACACTTGCACACATATATTCACACACTTGCACACATGCATTCACACACTTGCACACATACATTCACACACTTGCACACATACATTCACACACATGCACACATACATTCACACACTTGCACACATACATTCACACACTTGCACACATACATTCACACACTTGCACACAAACAGCGTGCTTTGTACCCAATGCTCACACATTGGTCCGTGACACAGGGAGGCCCTGGTAACAGACATGGTCCGCTTGAAGCATGGGAAGGAGATCATCGTCAGCAACAAGCTTGTTGCCGAGGCCAACGTCTCTCTGAGTGAGTCGTGAAGTGCCTGCATTTGTTTTTTGGTGCCTGCCGTTATTTGTTTGTGTGTGCTCCGTTGTCAAGGTGATATGCAACATGCGGGCGTAAGGGAAGGTGAACTCTACGTGCCTGCCATGTTTGTCCACATGTGTGTGTGTGTGTGTGTATGTGTGTGTGCTCTTCTCGCACCTGAGTGCATACACTCACTTATGCACTGCCTCACATTCAAAGTTGCCAAGGCTCATAAAGGAAATGACTACTTGCCTGTGACTTGGGCTCATCATCGCCTGCCAAGGGAGGGGCACACTGAAATTGCTCTGTATGATATCTCCCCTGCACATTATTGTCAAGTCCTTGTGCACCTCTGTTATCACCTCTCTGCTATCAAGTCCCTTTTATCACCTCTTTCATCAAGTCCCTGTGCACCTCTGTTCCCTTAGATTCCTCTCATTACTTTTGCTGCAGTTGCTTCCCACTGCTTGTTCATGTCTGTGCAAAGCCCAACACTGCACCGTGCTTGTGGTGTGTGTTCCTTCAACAGGCACCTACATGGCCGCCTCAAAGGGGCGGTCAAGCAACACAGACAAGAAAGGGAAGAACCCCTCATCTCATAACAGCCAAGTGCAGTCTGTCATGGACTTCACAGCCAGGTTGGTTGCATGGTCGGCGGCTCATCGTTGCTCTTGATGATGATTCTTTTTGCACGTGCGGCAGGGTTTTGTGCGGTACATGGACCCAGGAAAGCGAAGAGGTGACATCAAATTGATAAGAACCCTTTCATCACACAACATCAATTCAGTAACCCTTTCATCACACAACATCAAATTGATAACCCTTTCATTACGCAAGATCAAATCGACGACCCTTTCATCACGCAACATCAAATTGATAACCCTTTCATCACACAACATCAATTTAATAACCCTTTCATCACACAACATCAAATTGATAACCCTTTCACCAGCCACGCAACAGGCATGCCTACACAATCCTGCCCCTGCTTCCCTCCTCCTCCCCCCTAATCATCTTATTCTGCCACTGATGCCGTGCATTCAGAGGTTTGCAGCGTGTGGACCTGTGCCTGTTTTGTCCATCTGCCTGCTGCTCCTTCTTGCTGCTAATTGGGCACCAACGTTGCTTCAGTCATAGACTTTCTGTGGAAGCAAAGGTGGTGCTCTCAGGAAGTCAGTGCGTGGAGCTGTGCTGAGCTTTATGTGCAGGTAATTATGCACTTACCTTATCCACCTGCCTGCCTGCCGCTCCCTTTTGCAGCTACTTGGGCACTTCAACCGCTCAAGGCGGCCTTCCTACGGACAATGCGGGTGCCCATGAAGGGGGCAAAGGCGTGGAAGCCACCAGGAAGAAAGGAGAATATGAGGGTAAGCAGCAGGAGGGCATTATGGAGGCAAATTTGAGGGTATGCTTTGAGAGGGGATTCCTTATAGGAAGGATGGAGAATATGAGGGTAAGCAGCAGGAGGGCAGCAACTCTTGGGTTGTCTCAGGCTAGCTTTCAAGGTCTGCGCATAGCCGAAAGTTGTCCTTGTCTTGAGCATAACCCTTTTCCTCAGCATATAAGAGGACGTCTATTGTAGACTTGAGATTACAAGTAAGGGCAAAGAAGGCCAGCGTGAGGATACATCATAGAAGGAGGGAGATGTATGGGGATGAGCCTATGGAAGACAATAGGAAGGCCTTGTTTGACAATGTGGTGGGGGTGTGAGTGCAGCAGTGTTAAAAGTATCAGCATGAATTTAGATTTGCGTGGAGAGCAAGATTTCTGCACGTAATTAAAAATTACATCCTGCCCACGAGTGCTTAGATTTGAGTATCAGTAAATTATCATAGATTTTCTCATCTTAGTTCATGCTCAAGGATACATGTCACCAAACGCTGTCTCCAGTTTGCATTTCTCAGGCTCCTAAGTATTTTTATCAGGGATGTGTCATACGGTCATTTGGGACGTTCAATACGGTAGAATACGCGTTAAATACGCAATACGCGTATAATACGATCGTATTTTTAAGCAAAGTTTAGTAGTGCCGATTTTTGACCCAAAATGGACCCAATTCGCCCCAAAGTCACCCAAAACGTTCCCAATTCTTTTCAAATATATTATTTGTTATTATATATTATATAATAGCATTGGAAGCTCATTGATAGGCCGTTGTTGGGGAGGAAATTGGCTAAAAACGGCCCAAAACGGCCAAAAACGGCAACTTTTGCAATCGTATAATACGGCCCAAATTGTTTAATACGGTAAAATTCGCATTAAATACGATACGGCGTTTGACACATCCCTGATGGAAATTTTATGTTTAACTGCATGCGTGTTGAAACCATTGGTGCATGCTGTGTTGGGTTTATTGATTCCTAAATTTTGGAAACTGTGTTTTAAGTAGCTGCCCGGAAAGCCTAGTGGTCCTCATTTTGATCAGGCCAGGCCCTTGAGGGGTCACAGATTTAAAGCCTAGTGGTGAATGAAAGGGGTCACAGATTCAAAGCCTAGTGGTCCTGATCCTGATCGGGCCAGGCCCTCGAGGGGTCACAGATTCAAAGGCGCCAGATGATGTGAATTGTCCGGCAGTGATGGCCTCCAATTTTACCAAATAAAGCTTGAGGTGTTGTTACCATTACTAGGATACATATGCGTTTCTTACATAGATCTAGTCGTTGCTCCACGTGCAGCCAAGTCCCATGCAGACTTACTTAGATACATGATCATGCAGACTTACATAGATCTAGTCATTGCTCCACGTGCAGCCAAGTCCCATGCAGAAGTCGCGTACACCCTGGGAGTCAAGTGCCTGGCAGCCTTGGAGCAGTATAAGGTAAGGAGGAAAGGAGGTAAGGAGGCACGGAGGTAAGGAGGTACAAACGGAAAGAGGTGCAAACGTAAGGAGGTACAAACAAAGGCAAGGAGGCACAAACAAAACAAAATAGGCATCCAACTGCAAAATGCATTCAATTGGTTAAAGGAGGCAATGTCCAGAAAAGAGATATTGTTTGTTTGTATGTTGTACAGATGTGGTCATGAAAAGGCACACCCACCAGCATGAACAGCTCGTGCCCTTCGGGCCATAATGCCTCCTAACGCCCTACTCAGCATTTGAGCAGCACGCACCGGCTATTAGGAGGCGCATTTGTGCTGTGTTCAGTCGCTCTCTTCCTTATCAGGAGCGCTGCCATGAACTCCTTGACTTGTGCAGCACCATGCATAGGGTCTAAAAATGCGTTCTGCTGCCATGCCACGCCTGTGGTCTTGCTGCCGAATTCTGTCTGCCACACCATTTGCCTTTCCCCCTTCCAACTTCTCACTTGTGTAGCTCACATATACGTGACATATAGTACAAACAGAGGTCCGGTGCTACCCGGCTGCTAAAAGCTACGTCTGTCATCAATTAAATCAGAGTCGTCTCCTCCTATGCAGCTTGTAGGCAGTGCTGCAAACCACTGCTTGGCCTCTCTGCCTATCAAAATGTCATTCTTGTAGAAAGGGTCTTGCTGATCCGCTCGTTTTATTTTCCTGTGAACTTGCTACCTCTTACGTGCAGTTGGGGGAGGATGACAAGGAGCAGCAAGGAGAAGAAGGAGAGGTGGCAGGCAATGAAGATGACGTCGGAAGCAGCACTGAGGGGGTAAGCCCTTTTGGGTTGCATTGTTGGGGAATTATGAGGTGCTGATAGTAAGGATCTGTCCACGTAACAGAACTGTAACAAAAAAGTGTGAAAAGGAGGTGGGCTCCACCATGTGCGTGCCCTAACAAAAGAGTGTGAAAAGGAGGTGGGCTCCACCATGAGCGTGCCCTTATAGTCAAACACGCCTTAGCTCCCCGTGTTGTCTACTTGCCTAAGTTGCCAATCCTGAATGACAGCCCACCCAAGAATGTGAATGTGTGCTAGGATTAAAATTGTTGTGCTGCTCCGGTCGTGCCTTTGCCAAACCTATGAGTGCTAAGACCGCACACTGCATGCAATCTCTTGACTGTTTGCCTGGGCACAGAAAAGGGTGTGCATGTTGCTCACCATTTTCTATACCCAGGGGTGTAGTTTCTCTTGCATTCTCTTGCACACTGACTGCCAACATGATACGCACTCACTCAAACATACACTGCCCACATGGCTGCCAACATGATACACACACACCTAAACATACACTGCCTACATGGCTGCCAACATGATACACACACACTTGAACATACACTGCCTACAGACATACACTGCCTACATGACTGCCAACATGATACACACACACTTGAACATACACTGCCTATAGACATACACTGCCTACATGACTGCCAATATGATACACACACACTTGAACATACACTGCCTATAGACATACACTGCCTACATGACTGCCAACATGATACGCACACACTTGAACATACACTGCCTACATGACATACACTGCCTACATGACTGCCAACATGATACGCACTCACTCAAACATACACAACCCACACAAATGTGTACATACAGGTGAGCTTAGTGTCTGCTGGCACAAGCAGCCAAGGAATGACTGCACACAAGACGGACGGTGTCGAGCTGTGTGACCGCTTTCGATCTGACATCCAAGTGAGCACCCTCTGCTCCTCTCGAGGTCCTTCTATCGAAATCCAAAGGCACCAATCACCCCAGCATCCTGCCGGCACACCTAGACAACTTCCTGTCGTGTGGGTTCCAGGCAAGTGAACACCTGAATGGCTCAGACTGAGTGATTGTGTGGTTTGGACATCAACAGATTCCTTCCAAGTCGTTGCTAACTCGCTCATGTAGTTTAGGATATGCTGCCACATGGTCCAGGCAAGTTTTTCTTATGGCACAGGCTAGGTAATTGGGTCTCGGTTGCAGAAGGGGTGCATGTTTATTGTAGGAACCACTTGGCGTGTGATGCCCTAGATGGCGTAGGCAGTGTGAGCGGTGCATGCTGCAACTTATACTGACGAATGGCCAGCTAGTGCACTTGCGTATGTTTGAAGCAGTGGGGTTGAGCAACTGCACTGCAGTGATGTTTTTAAATATGGGAGAAGAAGCCCTGCCCAACCTTGCCCTGTTGTAGTGCTATAGGTGGAGAGAGTGACAACATAACTCCCCACCAAAGGAGCCACAACACTGATAGTCGTGACAATACTCCCCACTGTGTTGTAGCGCAGTAGGCGAGGTAACAACTACACTCCCCACAAATTCCTGCAGACGCAAGCAAGCCACACCGTTCTTCTGACACTTCTCCAACCTCACCTCAGATACACATCTTCAGGTAATGGAGTGAGTGAGTGAGTGTTTGAGTGAGAGCGTGTGTGAGAGAGAGTGTGTGTGTGTGAGAGAGAGAGAGTGTGTGTGAGAGAGAGTGTGTGTGTGAGAGAGAGAGAGTGTGTGTGTGTAAAAGAGAGAGAGAGAGAGAGAGAGAGAGAGAGAGAGAGAGAGAGAGAGAAAAAAAAAAGAGAGAGAGAGAGAGAGATAGAGAGAGAGAGAGAAAAAAAAAAGAGAGAGAGAGAGAGAGAGAGAGAGAGAAAGAGAAAGAGAAATAGAGAGTGAGAGAGAGAGACAGAGACAGAGACAGATACAGAGAGAGAGACAGACAGAAAGCGAGAGGGAGGGAGAGAGAGAGAGAGAGAGAGAGAGAGAGAGAGAGAGAGAGAGAGAGAGAGAGAGAGAGAAGGGGACAGAGAGTGCAGGAAAGGGAAGAGAGTGGGAGAAAGAGTATACAGCTCACATATAGCGGCACATGCAATAAAGCAAGGAAGGAATCAGGGAAATAGTGGGCCCCTCACTTGTACAAGCAAGCTGGCGCTTGTGATAGCGTCCTCACCTCCTGGCCAGACGACCACGTTGAACCGAGCCGCCGACGCGTAACCGTTTGCAACAGGAATTGTGGTTTGGTACTGACAGCTTGTATGAATATGTGGGGTCTAGTAGTGATTAACGAGAAATTGGGTCGCAATAATTTCCACATGAAGTCCTTTTATACTGTAGCTTGGCATTCCGTTACCATTATCATTACCATTACCATGTCTGTGCTCAACGTTGTCCTGCTCATATGAGAGCCAGGGTTTCATTGATTCCTGGCTTCCTGCTATGATAGCCCTTTTTTAACCTTCTTTGCCTCAGCAATTTTTGTCAGCTCTGGTCAAGGGATCTAAAGTATCAGAATGGCTTCATTCCTGTCTGTCCGTGCAATTTTTGCCTGTCTGTATAGTTCGGCCAAGCCTGTTATTTTGCAAAATTCTGCGTATGCCAAGAAGGTAGTATCAAAAACAAGGTTTATATATTTTTATGACAAGTGCGACCAGAATGCTGAGACAGGGTCGCTATGTACAAACACAATCATGTATTTGCACGCAAAACACACAAGTGCTTACGTACACATCACATATCTGCGCACATGCATAAAACAGTTACTCCACCACAGAGACACAAGAACACATACACACGTGCACACACACTCACACACTCGCATGCAAACGCAGGAAGATGCACACGTCAGGCGAACTTGTCCCCCCGTCGTCCAAAGTGAGTGTGATGAGTGTTTGACATCGGAGGTGAACAGGAATGCGTTTTGGAACAGAGGCGTGACATAGTTTCAAGCCGCAGTGCAAATGTTGGCTGTGTCTTATTCTATAAAATTGCAGTCATAGTGTACACCTGGCCTGTGAATTGAGAGCAGCGCACGTGACATGATGGGCGCGTCCTTCACCTCCTCTACCTATTCAGACTTCTACTTGTAACTGTGCATTAAACCAGGAGGACTTATTTCAAGACCCAAATGAGCCAAAAATGGAGGTGCGCAGCCCGTGTTTGTAAATTGTAGATTTGAAGTGAGGCAATAGCATCAAATGAGAGCACGCGTTTGAAGCACGCTCTGTTGGCAGCTTTTATGAATTTCATCTTGTGGGCTGTGTGGAGGCAGCGTGTTTACAAGGCAAATAAAGCGCACGTAGTTAGGTGACCTTCAAACAGTGTGTCCAAATCTTGGGGTATGTGAAAGGTAAAAGGTACTTTTTATACTTGCCATGGGTGCGTAGGAGCAGGCTGTGGCAAAGCCCGCATGAGCTAAAAGCCTACAGGGTCAAGATCGGCTCCGTTTGTAAATAACTTAATAACTCCTTGCTTTTAACTTATGCACAAAGCTTTGTAAATCTCCCTCTTGTGTTTCTCTTTGCGCAGAGCTCAAATGCACATGCGGCTTTGTTCCTTAATTCTGAGGGCTTCATTTCAGGTGGGTAAATCGATCCTTTCTACACACACAAGAACCGTTTGCATGCGCATTTACATGCACCCACATTTACACGTACCTTGCTGTACTCCACCCGCACCCCAAATTTTAGGATATTGATTATTTAATGCCGGTCGTCCCCACGCCAAAGTCACCCCCAAATAGTGCCAATAAGCTGTTCACCCAATGCAATGCCCCCTATACCTCATATAAATGTAAGGTACTTGATGTTACCTAAACTAATGACATTTGCTGGAAGTTCCGCATTCTGGGGCCCGCTGCATATTTTGTACCCCCTTTGGCAGGGAAAAGATGCATTTCTGAAGCTGACCTGATCGACCTCTGCTTCCGGATATAAGCATTATTAATGTTATATAACAATGCTGTAATGTCGATTTTGGGGCAGGGGTACTGGGAATGCCGGCAAGTGGGAGGCACTCACACCAGGGACACAGGGGGAAAAGACAGAAACATCTGTCGCTCCGTACCTGCTGCGAGTTTCAACCCGGTTTTTATCACCAGAGTTGTGGGGTTAGATACTGGTCAGAATAAAATAAAAATGGGGTCTTTTTGCCTGCTTTCTTGGTAGACATGTAAAGAAAAAATCTAGATGTCCAACGCAACTTTCAGGTCCCAGATTGGTGCAGTGGGTGGGAAGACTTGGCTTGTTGGCACTGTTTGGCCGCATGGGGACGACCTACCGCACCTTTCTGCGCTCCAAACATGATTTACTTTGTAGTGTTGTTAATTTTGCTTGGGTAGAAATATTAAAAGACATACTGCGCGTCCACAATCACTTCGGATACCGTACTGCACTTGGTTGTTTTGCAGATTTATTAGGGATGGGTCATACGGACTTCTGAGACGTTCCATACGGTATAATACGCTATTAATACGCAATACGCGTATAATCGTATAATACGAAAACGTATTAATGCTAATTTGGGGGGTACCCTGGGCTTGCACCAACCACCCTCCAACCACCACGAATCGTCCTCCCAGCCTCCAGAACATTATATTGCCTCTTGGTAAAGACCCTGGGTGGCATCGTGTTGTTGTTATGGGACAGAAGGGGCAGATTTACGAGATGCCAGATGCCGATGCCAGATGCCAGAACTCCGAGATTTCAGCAGCGGTGCCCCCCGCATCCGCGAGCACTTCATGAGGCAGAATCCCAGCGTAGGTGTAGCAGCATGCAAAGATGACCCGGCAGGAATCCTCAGGGCGTAGTCGCAGCGCTCGCTAGCAATTGGAGAAATTGCCGACGCTAGCGCTCAGAAGGAGGAGCATGCAGGAAAAGAGAGGCACCTGCACAGGAATATAGCAAGCACATCAGCAGCAGCATCTACACAGTCTTTGGACACCTGTAGCAAGAGGGCAGTGACCAAGGCTTGTGTGGATGCAGCTGTTGCACAATTCATCTACGCTACAGGCACCACCTTCTGGGTTGTGGTAGCAATAAGCAAGTGATCATGCTACGTTCTGAGGGGCTGGATGTCCCTCTGGGGGGCTCTAGAGGGCTTGGAAGTGCCTCTGGGGGGCTCTAGAGGGCCTGGGAGTGCTTCTGGGGGGCTCTGGGGGGCTTGTGGCTGCAAAATTCGTTGAGTGCCCAAAATTGTATTCTACGGAGCAATTTGAAAAATACGGTTAAATACGTGATAAATACGATACAACGTATAATATGCCTACGCCGTATGACCCACTCCTGAGATTTATAAATAATTATGATGAAGACCTCCCACAATAAGTCAAACCGGAAAAAAAGCAAGTTTTTCCAGCCATCCTCCAGCATAAGCAGCAGAAGCAGAAGCTCCACAGACATTCATCGAGGGAGGGAAGTCCAGTGACACCCCAAAACATCGCAAATTCTTGCAAATTTCCCAACTTATGTAGCACCTCGCAAAAGCAGATTGCTTGCAAATTGATATTCTTATCATTTGGGCACCTTGCAATAAGTAGGCCTCGCAATAAGAAGGCCGCGCATTTGACCTTTTAGAGCCTCAATAGCAAAAGCACACAGCCTGATTCCAGCGCACTGAATGTTACGTTCAACAGTGCAGGAACGAGCGAAGTGCAACATTCATTAGTTGGTACCCAACTTTTATGATTACCAACTGGGACCCACTAGATAATAATCCAACAACAAGATGGAGTTGTTCTCACTTATTAAAGGCGCAGGATGACACCCTTTCTGTTTGTGTGGGGCATTGGAAGGGGTTTGGCGATATGATTGAGAATGAGTGGTCATTTTGGTTCTGAGACCCACAGTTCACACATTCCCGTCAGGATTGTTTTGGCAGGCTACTGCAAGTGCTAACTTATGTGAGTGTATTCACATATGCTTGCAAGCCAATAAGTGCTCGAGTTTCTGCACACTTTCCAATGCCCCCATCCTATATCAATCATACAGGTTGCCCTCAAATACATGCATACTCAGTGAGCTGTTGCACCCTTTGCCCCCCATCCTATACCATTCACACAGGTTGCCCTCGCAAACATATGCATGCACAGTGAGCATCTGCGCATTTGCATGCTTTCCCCAGCCCCCCATCCTCAATCTCTTACACAGGTTTCCGTCAAATACATATGCATGTTGCATGCACAGGTCTTCAAGCACCACCTGAGCCTGGGAGCTTCCCCCACACTCCCCGACACTCCTGCCCTCCCTCCTCCCAAACCCACACACAACCCACAAACAACCCACACAACCCCCGTCCTCTCGTAACAAACCCCGACTTCTCATCTACCCCAAACTCCCCTCTTGCACGTGGCCCTGGTACTGCCACTCCTCTGATCGGAACTTTACGCCACCGCCCTGTGCTGCCTACTCTAAGCAGGGTACCCAACACGATTGGTGAGTAAGACGTGACCTCCCCTCTAAAATATGTCTCATGTCCTTAATTCGGGAGGCTTGGTATGACGCGCGTGCCTCCCTCCAATTTTGCTCTTGAGTGCACACATATACATACATACTAACACACATACACACACACGGTCGCACTAAAGCTGACATTGGAGCTCCGCTTCCTGTTTCAATGAGTTCAGCCTGCTCCACATAACGGGCACACATTCACACAACAAATCAACTGCATTACCTTTTTACTTTTTCTTCCCCTGTTCTTTGTGTACGAATTTGCGCACAGCGTGCTTAAATATGACAGACATATTTGAATTACAAAAAAGCTTCGATTGCATGCCAGCTTGTTATTACGACGTACACCAGATTTACTAGAATATGTGTTTTTCTGTTACGCACGTGATCGCATACAAGCGTACCCCTGGCATGTGTGCAACACACAGGTGTCATTGAATGAATTGGCTTGTGACTTCACCCATGTAGTGCAGTCCTCTTAAGCATTTGTGCACTGAAATATTGCTCATGCAAAAAGCTCAGCAAATCGAGATCAGAGGATTTAGCTGATCAGCAAGTCATGAGCCACGTATTGGCAGTCGTAGATTTCCTTATGTGTGCCTTATGTGTGCCTTATGAGGCACTCAGTGCACACGCATTGTGAAAGTGTAGTTTTTGAGTAGAGTAACTGCGTGTTTTGTTTGTGCGCTGTGCAAATGCAGCTCTTGAATAACTGCGTGTTTTATTTGTGCGCTGCAGGTCCTCCATCTCAAGACTCAAGTGAAACTCCTCTCTCCACTTCTCATCCACCACCGGTGTGTAAAAATATGCAGCTTACACAAATATATAGGGTTGGCCAGAACCGTATTCCTGCACCGTATATGACCGTATGTATGGTGATTTCCCTGCTAGAAATACCGTATGTACACCGTATATACCTAGAAATGTATGGTTCTGGCCAACCCTACAAATATGCATGCTACCTGTAAGAGCCTGTGAGTTCTTTCTTCTCTTGCTCTACCACAGCAAATGGATGTGTGCAATTACTTTATGCGTGCTCAAGACGTGGAGCTTCACACGCGTGTATGTACTTAGTGCGCTTGAACATTTGAAATTTAGGGTAATCATATCCTGGAATCCCATGTTTAGTGTGCTTAATGCGCGTGAACAAATAGGGTAAACATGGCCTGGAATTACATTGCTTCTACCCCTTGCGTGAGTCCAAGCATGAATTTGCATGTGTGGGCGCGGTATCGTGTCCTTGTAGTCCCAAACATGGTCTTGCCAAAGAGCTAAAAAGGAGCGGGTTTTTACAGAGGGGGTTATCTGGGCAAAAGCCAAAACATGCTCCTTTTTGCATGAAAGGTGCAACTACTCACACGTCACTTCATCAAATTGGACCCAATCTAGCATTAAACTGATGCTGACTTTATGAGCTACCCGAGCATCTGCTCGAATTTAGACAAGTCGCCCTGCGTACAGAATGACAGGAATTAAAAGTCAGGTCAGCCATTGCCCACCCAAAAAAGGGGAGTTCATGCCCCTTTCCTGAACTGCACATCTGAGGTCACCCAATGGTTTCTATACATAAATGTAACACCTTTGCATTAAATTTAGTGAGTTTGGGGTCAAGGGTGAGAGTGGGGGGCTGGATTTGTGCCATTTCCCTGCCAGAAAGGTGGTATGGGTTTAGAAATGCGGGTTTTGGTCCGAATTTCACCAATTTTTTTGTTCCCAGATAGGTTAGGGGTTAAACCATACCCATCAAAGCAAAAAAAAGGGGGGTTGAAATTTGGCCCCTAAAAGACAGTGCGTGGGCCTGTTTGCTGGGCAAAAATGGTGCATTTCTGGAAACCCCTGAAACACGCTTTCTGGCCATCACCTGAGTTTCGGGAACCCTTCAGTATGCTTCCAAGGCATGCCCTGTCAAGTTTATGGTCTGGAATGCTGGGGTTGGGCCGTGGTGGGCAGCGACAGCTGAGATATTCAAAAGCCGCAATATTCACACAGGTCTCAAACATTTGTTTCAATGAGACCAGCTAATAGTGTGCCAAAAACACTCAAAGTTTGTGCAGCCACACCTGCAGACTTGCTCTGAGCTGAGAGAACCGAACGGTTTGAATTTGTCGCACTTTTTCAGAGGGTCTCACTGCATAGTTTTATAATTATGTAATTCATCGCAAAATTTGGTTTGCCCCGACTTGGGATGTGCACTTTTTCCATAGCTTCGCCAATTCCCCTGCCAAAAGGGGGGTCCAAAACCGGACCTTCACCCCAGACCTCCGGACCTTCACCAGAACGTCCCCAATATTATTGCAGACACCCCTGGTAAGTTGCTGGCACGAGAGGGGAGCTTTTGGAAGTCCCCTTTCTGGCAGGGATTTCCACCCTGCCCACCTGAGCACCTCCCGCCACAAACTGAGTATGCGGGGGTGCTCAGTTAGGTCCAGCTTGAGGTCCTGCATACTTAGAAGTGGGAGGGAGCTTTGGGGCAAGAACTCTCACAGGAATGGCTGACCTGACTAAAAGCACACGTCGTGCACCTGTACCCTGGATGGGTGCTTTCCGGGGGGAATGGCACATTTGCAATGGTCTTTATTATTTTTTCTAAGGACTTCAAAATATTAAACATCACTCTGTTTCGTGCGCTGTCTGGTCAGATACAGATACAGCATATGGCTGCTCAAAAAGTAAGGTTCATGCCGCGGCTGCTGAGGCACGTGGCCCTAACTTGCAGGTTTCAAACTCAGCTGCATTAGCAGAGCTGAGCTTAAAACCTGCTAGTTACAGCCACCTGCCCTAGGAGCAAGTAAACAAACATACCCATTCTGGGCCTCAGATAACCCCCTCTGGGATTTTTATGGCGAATTATTACTCTGTTCTCTGTTACCTTAATGCTTTGAGGAAGCTAAGGCTCGCACAAATTATATACAAGCAAACGTCAGAAATCAAGGTCTGAGGAGCTGGGGCCTTTTTCACACCGACTTAGCAGCAGCTGCCTGGGTGCATGCTTGCGCACACTTCCTTACATACAGTGCAAAAAATGCTAAACTTGCTCATACGCAATATTTCCATAAGCCAATGTAGAATGGCATACAACCACTCACACCCACTTACATGCACTCACATACCTGGCACACGGTGCGTGCGTGCAGGAGCAAAAGGGTAGAAAGATATTGGAACGAGTGAAGGGCATGTTTGGTCGAGATAAGGCACTCGTGAGCCAGAAGGGCAGTTGTGTTGATCCAACCGGATCTAGCGCAGGTGTGTGTGCGTGTGTTGGCGTGTGTTTGTAGAAAGGGGGGGGGGGGGGGTCAACGCAT
>Ga0307948_1000667_pt1:0-7500 | contig 23461 bp, 25 predicted proteins | sample OrgLakmetagen280_FD_201824 | JGI IMG/M metagenome (GOLD analysis project Ga0307948, IMG submission 201824) | Saline water microbial communities from Organic Lake, Antarctica - #280 | ecosystem: Environmental > Aquatic > Non-marine Saline and Alkaline > Saline | place: Antarctica: Organic...
TACATGGTTTGGATGATGTCTCTCAAATATTGTGGAGTCTTAATTTTTTGTAAGTGTCTCCAAAGTTTCTCTCTTGGAATACTGTCGTAGGCAGCAAGGAGGTCTAGAAAAGCAGTGAACACCTTCAAACTTCTTCACACCTTCGTCGAAAATTGAAACTAAATCTGACACAAACTTGAGAAGTCTGCATGAGTCTTGATTCAGGAATGCATTGATCTCAAAATCAGTGATACTGTGATGACAAGTTAAGAAAGGAATATATTCAGAACAAGTCTAGTGTCCAGAAAGGAAAGCTGACTCAGTCGGACTGGCTGGTTTCGGCCAGCTACAAATGAAAGCGCAAGTTTGATCTGAAATGTAGAGAACGAGTCTACTAGTAGTGTCCTGAAAGGTAAGCGCCATAAACAAGTTGATTCAGAAAATATGGTCGGACTGCTGAGAAGTTATATTCCGTTTGCATCATAAGATGGCGGTAAATTATCTACAAGGACTCATCACAACTGTTAAAAGACTAAGTCCCTACAACTACTGTCCAGACTAGAAGGGAAAAGGCAGAAAAATAAACTCAGTCCTGGATCCCTCAATCGTGTTGTATGGATACCTATATGCACAGGATTTTTTTCCTTTCCCATGCTGACCTTCATGTACACGTTTATTTTGCCCTATCGCCATCAACCTGCCAGTGGTTGCCCCCCCCTACTTTCTTCTATTTCTTCCACGCCTGCCTCTCTTGGCTGCTTACTTTTTATTCCATAGCTTTTGGTTAACTTTCATCTTCGTAGTAGGGTGTTTCTCCCCTTGACCTTTGTAAAACGCAAAAACTAACTCAAACTGAGAACCTTTTGAAGAAAGAGCAGTTGTGAGGACCAAGGAAATAGATAACGGAGAAACTGAAGGGCAACACAGATAAAAAGGAAGAGTGATACAAAAACAATAAACTACTGCAGGGGGTGGGCGGGTTCTTCGAAGTGGCATGCAGGGGGCAATTGAGGGAGACTGGGAGCATCCCAGCAGCACCGCCAGCCACCAGCAGAGCCACCAGCAACCCCAGACAGCACCGACCCATAGACCTCAGCACCGACCCATAGACCTCAGCAAATCTCGGCGTGAAATCCACCTCGTCAAGATCAATTATTGTGAGGAGGATACCAGACCTCAGAACCAGCTGAACGCCGCGAAGGAACAGCACAAAGACCTCTGCAACATTCTCCAAGGAGCCTCCGTTACTCTCCACATCATCCTTTTGGGTGCGGGCGGCACCATCTACAACACTCACACTCTGAAGAAGCCTTTCAAGGAACTGGGTCTCGATTCTCAAAGAGTTAAGAAGCTTGCCTCCAAGCTCCATGTGCACTCTATCTGTGAACTTTGCTGCTAAACTTGTCCGTACCAGACGTGCCCTTTCTAGTACTGTTATCAACTCTCATCAGGAGCCGGTTTCAGGCCAAGCCTGCAACCCTCCTGATCCCCATTGATTTTTCCTTTCCTTTTCGCGGTGGAGGAGCTTTACGGTACCTGGTACCAAAGTGGCTCCTTTTCCTTAACTAATGTGGGGAGTGTTTTTTACTGCCTGCGTAATTTTTCTTTTTCTTTTCTTCAGCACATGCATTCGCACCTACCATTGAAAGTGCCTTATGCAAGTTGGTTGTTATCACAACCAAGATGCCCGTCCAAGTACAGACCAATCAGAAGAATGGCATTGTCCAGCCTGCCTGGAACTCTTTGAGGAGCAACAGGGAATTTGGCATAGACAGACAGAGAGTACGATTTGGCTGGTTAATTGGAAGCCAACATGAGAAGCAGCAAAGATGATCAGATCTAAGTTTAATACGTAAAAATGGCTGAAGAGTACAAGACAATCACTATGTCCACCTCTGACACGAGAAATGAACCCATGGACAAAATATGAACATCCTGGCCTGGCAAGGATTGGAGGATCCCATCAGGCATACTTTTAAGCCACTGGGCATATTCCTAAGCCACTGGGCATACTCTCCAATAGAAATCTACGCTAGGCAAACAAATCAGGGACGAATTATATTTTGACATGCAAGCTACTGACCCGCAAAACGAATCAAGGGCACAGACAACTGTAAGCTGGAACATACAGGTCGACCTGATCAGACCACCTCCAGTACAAGAGGCAACACATGACAGTGAGCATTGTGGCGCACCTAGCCAACCGCCACAAGCAAAGGACTGGCTAAAAAAGTTACACTTCCGAAGTTCCAGACCCTCCCAGAGGTGACATGTCTAGGGTTGGTTATAATTGTATACATACACCGTATATGACCGTATATTTGGCGATTTCCCTGCTAAAAATACCGCATATAACCGTATATATATACACCGTATATTTATGGTTCCAACCTTAGACATGTGTGTACGGCATAGATGGTAAACGCTCCGGCACCATCACCCCTCAGCGCTTCAGCATTCTACAGGATGCATACAACTCTGCTCGTCACCGAGGCATACACGTCCTGCTGAATCCCCCTGTCTAAGACCTTGCAACAGAAATTCAAGGACTACCTCATCCCACAACTTTCAATGACAGGCAACAATACCAAGGCTGAATGCTCATGTTATCGGGCTCTGCCCACCCATTACATGACAGCCTTTTGCAACCATGCCCTGGTCACAAAAGAAAGAATGGCCCCACCTCTAGACTTTACTCCAGAGCTTCAAGAGTTATGGACAGCCCACCCAAAAGACAGAGTTTTTGGTTCCAGAACAGATGCGTTCTCCACACAATTAACTGGATTCTCCATCTGCCACCCGATGTATGATGATAAGCACATGCTCAAAGAAGTACAACTTGAACCGCACCTGCCTTGAATAACCAAGAGGCAGCAGTTACCTTTATGCTGCTCCCAAACTGGATGGATAACAGCACTAGCGCTTTTCACAAAACCTGCATTTACAACAAGGATGTTAGCACTATTCTTGGAAATATCCCAAAGACAAAAGTGCGCTACATGCCACTCTTCTACCAGCAGCGCAAAACACCACCCCTGCCAGAAGCAATATGGAATATAAGGCATGCGCATCCTAGCAGTCTGGAACAAAGCTGCCAGGGAGCAACTTATCACAAACGACCCATCTTGTTTAGAAAAATTAAAGCAAGACCTATCGCCAGCGGCAATCTAAAATTTAGAATTGCAGGCACCATACCTTATCTTGAACCGCCAGCTGAAAGGAAACTGCCAAGAATGGCAAAAATATGTAGGCTCCCCAAAGACTCAAGAAACACACTTATCTATGCAAATATTGTCGACACAAGCAATACATTACACAGCCTGGTTCCCTCCCATATGTACGACAAAAGAGCTTGCTAGAACTCAAGGCCCCTAACTGGAAAGAGTGGGCCTTTGCAGATGGGAATTGTATCACAAACAAAGAAAATGGATTTCAGTCTATTGGAGCTGGAGTCTACCACCCTCAATCCAACAAAATCACCACAGTAAATCCTGGAGGGACAGGCACAACAAAACCATAAACAGAATCAAGCTAGCATAAATTGTTGCTGCTTTGATAAATGAATGCACCTATATTGTGACAGGCAGCACTGGTGCACTATAGCAAATAAGAAATAGCATGCTCTACCTCCACCCCAGCGCTAAAAAACATGCCAAATTTATAGAAACCATCGTACATTACATCCAGCTGTCTAAAGACACCATAAGTCTCTACAAGGGCAAAGCTCATGCTGGCATCTTAGGGAACGAGTGCGCTGATGCCATAGCAAAATGCTCTGTGGAATATCAAAGTGGCCATGATATCCACATTAACACCGACGCCCATCCCCATTCATCCATCTTCTGGCCAGCAAGGGTGGAAAACCCTCCCCTAGCTTACCTACTAGATACTCTAAACACCAGCCAACCAGGGCCTTCCGCAGAAAGGCTCTCCATTTTCTCAAATCTCGATCTTTAAAATCACACATGCACGTCCAACACAAACTAGGTCCAAAATTAAAAAAGGTTCAAACAATCAGTCCACAAAGTGCTCCACAAGATACCAAGAATTGATCAAGGAAGGCATTGTCGAGAAAGACATTAGTAATTCACTTAGGAAAATGTCACCTCTGGAAAAAAGAAAAATGTCATGCTCTGCTGTACAAATCTGACATTCAACCAACAGCGTGCCGCTCAATGCAACCATTGAGAAGGCCCACCAATCTGCCTCATCGCCAAAAGCTTGACGGCACCAACTACATGCTGTCAGGCTGCAGCCATCCTATTATAAATAAAATGTTAACAAATCGACACATCATTGCTGGACAAATGATCATGAAAGCGATCTAACAAGACGCACAGGGTGCCTGGCTGCTCAACACAAGCAGACGTAGGCAGTCGTGAAAAAATGGTACAACAAGGCATTATACGCCCTTAAGAAGAGACACAGATAGGAATGATTTCAACCTGGCTCTTACCTTCCAATCTCAATGCACAACAGTGGCGGAAACTTAGCAAGCAAGAAGCATTGATGGTTGCTCCGACCCAGCAACCACGCCCCAAACGAAACCCAACAAACACGTATCAAACTAGGTCTGCCATTAATGCAAGAAGGGTTGCCCGTGATAACCCAGCAGATGGTGCTGCCATTCCATACATATATGGCTGTGAAACCAAGAGACATACAACCAAGCAAACGTGATACACATTTGAGCAAAATTAAGTACTGTGTAGACACTTCCCCAACTCAACAAGCAAAAAAGGCACGAGAACAACATAAGCTGTTAATGCCTCGCCTACTACGGTACCACAAAACCTTCCACTATCCTATCCTACTAGGGGCGACAGGCACCATCTAGAGCAGCCACACAAGGAACCCACTCCTCGCAGTTACTGGTTTACATGCCACAGCACTCATTAAATAATCATCAAGCTTACATGCAATCAGATCCGCAACAAGAATCATACAGATGAGAGACATTGAATATTTGAGCAACACCCCTGGTGGTGTGCTGGCGGGCTTCTCCTTGATCCCCACTGGAAAACTTTTTATTTTTATTAACCAGGTGGGATGTTGTTTGTCTCTGCATCCATTGGGTAGTGCAAAACACAAATTAACATCCTTTCCTAATCCATGCCGATGGTGTTTGCACTATCTGCATTCTTTTTCATTTTTTTCCTTCCAACAAACAATCAGAAGGGGGCGATTGACCCCCCAAATGGGGGTGTCTCTCAAATGTTCCCAGACCGTCTTTTGGCAACTATCAAACATGGTGTCTATAACAATTGAGTTTGACTGTTGCCAATGACGGCACACAGGCTATATCAGCCGCGGCATGAAACCTTCTTTCAGGCACCCGCGTGCTAGATCTGACCACCCACTGCACCAAAACGAGTGATGTTTGGTGTTTTGATGTCCTTATCATAATTTAGGTCATCGCAAAAAAATGGAGTGAAATAATGAAGTGGTTGGGGGTTTGGCTATTTTCCAATTAAAAGGGGCTTTGTTGGTCAGTGTGAGCTTTAAGCCCTGCCTGTTTGCACATAGAGCGACCTACATGAATCTAAGCACATCCTAGTGTAGCTTATAATGCCAGCTTCAATTTAAGGCAAATAATCTCTTAACTGGATGAAGGGTCAGTGAACGGCTGCCTGGGCGACACTGACACATCCCCGGATAGCCCCCTCTGTCAAACTTTCATAGAATGTCTGCCAATAATGCAAGAAGAGTTGCCAGCAGTGATGACTTGACAGACGACCCTGCCAATCCATATCCCCTGGCTGTGAAACCAAGAGACATCCAACCAAAGAAGCTCGGCGTAAACCTGGTAGAAATTAAGAACTATGTAGACACTTCTCCTACCAACACTTCCCCTACCAACAAGCCGAAAAGGACAAGAAGCACAAGAACAACACAAGCTATAACTGCCTCCCCTACTAGGGCACTGCAAAACCCTCCACTATCCTATCCTACTAGGGGCGACAGGCACCATTTATCACAGGAGCCATACCACAAACCCATTGCACAGCCGTGGAGTAAAAAGTCTGCATGCCACAGCACATGAGAAAAAAAGCTTACCTTGCCGTCAGGTCCGCAACAAAATCAAACCAGATGCGACATCAAACGCGTACGCTCGAAATTATCTGAGCAATACTCCTGGTGGTGTGCAGACCTTTGCCTCCCAACCGCCTGATCCCCATTGAAAGCCCCTCTTAATTTGTTCTCCATTCTCCAGTTTCCAGGTAGTGGATGTTGTGTGGTGGATCTGAATTCGTTGGGCGGTGTAGGACAAAAAACAGGACACAACTTGGACATCCTATCCTAATCCATGCTGTGGCGTACACTCTCATTCCTTTTAATTATATGACCTGCTAGTACCTGCAGCTTTTGAACTCAAGAACAGCTACGCAGCACTCATTCTCGCAGGTACTTTTCACAGGAGACCCCAGAAGTATCATTAGTGCGTTGGGAAAGATGTTGCACAGCAAAAACATCTGGTGATTGTCAGTCAGGCTTGCATGAATTGACGCGCATAAATGCGTGCATGAGTTACGGACCGCCTGAACAAATAATGAAGAATTTAATAGGTTGTTGTTTGGTTTAAACAGAGTATGAGTACATAACACCCAGGACCCAAAACAAGTGAGTTCCTTCTCGAGTCCTAAACAATCGTTCGCCATCAACATGGAAACAAGCTCTCTGTGCAAGTATTAGACTGCTCAAAACTTCTCACTCCCAGTTTTCTTCTCGCAGTTCTGCGAACTCTCCCCACTTTCAGCCTCTGGAACGCTCCTCGGCGTAATCCACGTAGCGCGTTGGGGCTCGAAAAGCAATGAAGCTGCACCGTGCTGCTGCTTTTAGTAGCCCCTGTCAATCGCCCATCCTCCCACCCGTCCTCCAGAGCCCACTTAATACCAGCCATTACTGTACTAGCAGCAGCAGCTGCACGAGCAACAGTAGCAGCCATCGCACGAACAGCAGCAGCAGAAGCAGCAGTCATCCAGGAGTTCTGCCTCTCGACTCCTTGGGCAGCAGGAAAAATGCCCTGCAATCGGGAGCCCGGAGCCATCATTTAGCGTTGATCAATAGGAGGCAACGGGGAATAACCAGTCCGTTACGGGCGGTTCCGGGTGCTATGCCCATGCCAGGGTCAGACGACTCAGAAAAGGTGCAAGGGCCTGGTCAAGGGCCCGGTGCCCCAGCAGCAGCAGCAGCAGCAGAAGGCTTCCCTCACCGCTGGAAAGTGGTTCTGATGATGGCTGTGAGTAGCAGTGGGTGATGGTGTCAGGGCTTGCTGCTTCTTCTTTCCCCAGATGTCTGAGTGAGCACGGAGCTGTCTGTCAATCACCCCTTCCTGTGTTTCGCGTGCGAGCGAGCCTCCCCTTCCGCCTCTCTACCTTGCACGCAGGTTGCCTTCGTGCTGTGCAACATGGACAAGGTGAACATGTCTGTTGCTGTCATCCCAATGGCGCGTGAACTAGGCTGGAGTGCCCTGGATCGTGGCCTTGTCTCTTCTTCTTTCTTCTGGGGCTACACCGCCAC
>Ga0307948_1000667_pt1:12500-23461 | contig 23461 bp, 25 predicted proteins | sample OrgLakmetagen280_FD_201824 | JGI IMG/M metagenome (GOLD analysis project Ga0307948, IMG submission 201824) | Saline water microbial communities from Organic Lake, Antarctica - #280 | ecosystem: Environmental > Aquatic > Non-marine Saline and Alkaline > Saline | place: Antarctica...
ATGGACATTCCCCTACAGAAATGGCTCTTGGAAGTGTTGAAAAGGATGTTGGGAGTCAGAGCCTTCATGCTGTGTCATGCGCGAGTGTGGATTGGAACTCTTACAGTTCAATTGGTTTTGCGCGGCAATGCGGCTATACACTTCTTTGACTAAATCCAACCGCTACACAATGAAAAAGGTTTAACATGCTGACATACAGTTGAGTACACGATCCAAAGATAGCTGGTCAGCCATATTCTTTCTGCCATGGATGGTCTGGCACAATCGTATATCTCCAAACTGAAGCTGCAAAACTGTGAAACCATTCATCTCAGCCGTTTTGTCGTGTAGTAGACCTCAGGGAGAGACTCTTGGAGTACTGGACACCTTATTCTGAAACTCATCATCCGAGAGAACACAACAGCAAACGCTCTTCTTATCACCAATGGTGTGCTTTTCCTACAAGAAGGGTCACTTATTCGCCTCACATCCTTTCCAAATACATGTTTATCAACCTGCCTTGTGATGTCATCCGTAGTACAGCTCGTTTCAGACTTCGTGTTCACACCCTACGTTTTGAGAAAGCGACATGAAATAAATAACTCCCCGCCCACCTGTGACCTGTGTGATACTGATGATGTCCAAGATGAGCAGCATAATCTTTTCCACTGCGCCAATCCCCGCGTGTCTCAGCAGGAATATACATCTCTGTTTTCCCCAACAGGAGTCCACGATGTGTCTATTTTTTTAAACCAGAACAGTAACAAGCTTCAAATTGTTCCTCCATGAACTACTAATCGCCCACAAAGGAACAGCACGAAGATCTCTGCAACATTCTCCAAGGAGCCTCCGTTACTCTCCACATCATCCTCTTGGGTGGGTGGCACCATCTACAACACTCACACCATGAAGCCTTTCAAGGAACTGAGTCTTGATTCTCAAAGAGTTAAGAAGCTTGCCTCCAAGCTCCATGTGCACTCTGTGAACTTTGCTGCTAAACCTGTCCATACCAGACGTGCCCTTTCCAGTACTGTTATCAACTCTCATCAGGAGCCGGTCTCAGGCCAAGCCTGCAACCCTCTTGATCCCCATTGATTTTTCCTTTCCTTTTCGCGGTGGAGGAGCTTTTCGGTACTTGGTACCAAAGTGGCTCCTCTTCCTTAATTTATTGTGGGGAGTGGTTTTCACTGCCTGCGTAGTTTTTCTTTTTCTTACTTATCGCTATGAGCAGTCGCACTTCTTGACTGAAGGCTTTTTTGTAAACATTGTAAACCGTATTAGCATGCAACAACTTCCAAGAAAGATCAGCAAGCCTGCACGACACATGGTCAGCTGCGCAACAATAATGATGCAAAGAACCAGGCGCAATGTTGACGGAATCCCCGGCACTACTGCTGGCGGTGTGCAGGCCTTTGCCTCCCAACCACCTGATCCCCATCAAGCAGCCCTTCGCTTTTATAATTCTTCAGGTGGAATTATCATGTTGAGTGGCTCTGCATCCGTTGGGTGGGTGGCACAGAAAACAGCATCCTCTTTTTAACCAGCCATATAGCTGTGTAACCCTTACCCTTACCCTTACCCTTAACCAGCCATGCCGATAGTTTTTACACTACTCAGCTGCATTCTTTCTTTTGTTCTATTTCTGGTAGCACAATGTGAGTGCTGATACGGGCTCTCACCTTGAAGCAAGGCACAAAAAAAGCCGTTAAATGGAATCTAGGGGGGCCGTACGCACATGATGGGTCCACAAAAAAAGCTTGCCTACGGCAAAGGTTTTAAGCATACATGATGCATGCATCACGAAAGTGTGGCTGACGCCATATCTCATTGGGGGTCATTCCTGCTGGCAGCTATGGCACCCCGCATTGTTTGCTCTGCGTGCTCCAGGCGAATCTGTAGTTCTGACAGTGCCTCAGAAGTGATCGCCTGTAAATGATCCCGCACAGTCATTTGATTATTGTAAGGTCAAAGTTTATAGATTGCTGGCAACAGAAAAGGTCTCCCGCAGCATTGGGCTGCAGTGATCTGCTTTTGGACATGCAATTAAGGTCTCCACCTTGTCGACTTACACACAACAACTGTTTTTTCTACAGTGGTGCTTTGTGATCTTGCACTGGAATTCAATTTCTTCGTGAAGCAATCAGATCGTAATGATGTGCTAATGTGAAGTACAAAGCAGACAGCCCTGGAATAGGATGAATTGCAAGTTTAAGGGGTACCTAGTCAAGCGTTAAGTGTGGTGGCATCATTACCATTGTAGCTTTGACAATTTCTTCTCAGTGACATCATACATTTAAACACTGTTAGTGATAAGAGGATCAGCATGAATTGCGTTCTTGCACCATGTAACTCGCATTCAATTTTTGAATCGAAAAGGTTCTCATACGCCTGACGCACACTTGAATAAGAGGCCAGAATTCAAATTGAAATGTGATGCGTTGCTTGCATCAGACCTAGGACGTGCTTTACGCATGCAAGGTTGAAGGGCATTCCCTGTCATTCAAAATTTGACCGACTGAAGAAGCACTGATCTAACGGATTGCTTATGCCATGCCATACCTGAGGCACCTCTTCTGACATGCACTGCAGTGACACCACCAAGCCCTCTGTAGTGTCCTCAATTTCCTCGAGCTCCTGCGCAAAAAAAGCAAGTCAAACCACCAGCTGAGTCCAGGACACAAAACAGCATCCCTTCCTAATCCATGCCAGTGGTATTTCAATACCCGTTGTTCCTTTCTTTTTCACCAGCTGAGCACGTAGATGATGTTTATGAAGAGGCTCCGGATGCAAGATTGAAAGCAAATGACTTGTGTGTTTGAGCTCACTGTCTGAAACAAGCAAGAAATTGAAAAGTGACGCCAAGAAGTTATCTCTGATTAATTTACAAGGAATCCCAAGCTGTCCTTTAACTAACTGATCATCTCATAATTCATCACTGGCACCCATTGATGCGACAAGCTGGCAGGCGAGTACACCAAATTTTAGTTGAGCCAGTTGCAGAACAATTGATCCTGAACAATCACAATGCCTTCCTTATCCACAATTGCTGCCTTACTAGCTCTGCTAAAATTGAACCAATTTTTCGGAAAATGACGTTCTGGTGCCAAAGTAGCTCTTTTTCCATAGTATGGGGAGTGCTTTTTCACAGCCTGCATCGTTATCATTTTTCTATTGGGCATTTCCTTTAGGCATAACATAGAATTTCCTGCCAACCCCTGTCATTCTGAAGTCCTGCTTATTCGCACCTGCGGAGGGTAGATCCCTGCCCCCAAGTCCTCTATGCTGTTCTGCAGGTTCTTAGTATGCCAAATGCAGTTCTCCCACGCCTCCAAAGAAGCGCCCACCAGGCTGTCTTGACCTGCAGGTGCTTCGACAGGAATGACATTCAGCCCTAGCATTTAAAAAGGCAGTAGGTTAGTGCCTTGAGAAAATGTGTAGAGTTGCTTCCTATCGTGCACGACCTTCAAACAAGGACAAACAACATAACAAGGTTTCCTTTTAAGAAATGTTTGATGGTTAGGTAATAGCACTGTGTGATGCAGCTTTTGACTATGAAAAGCTCACTACCAACATGATTGCTAATTGATGTCATCACAAAACATATGCATACGCTTACACATACATGCACACTTGCAACCCCCACCCCCTCACCTCCATTACACAAAACACATATACATACTCAAACATGCATGAACACACACACACACAACACATAGACAGTACACATACAAAACGCATAACCACACCCACACACAAACACACACACCAGCACACGCAAGGCACACCGACCTCGTAGCAGCTGGCTTGACAGAAGTTTCAAAGTGTCTGCGGCAATGACCATCAGTGCATGCCCAGAAGATGCCACATCCCTGTCCCGTGCACTAAAGGGCCCCCCATCATAGTCACAGATGCTGCTCATACTATCATCTTCTCCAGGCCCTGCTCTGCCGTTTAACTGGCTCCCTGTGTTTGTCGAGCACGATGATTGGCGCACTGTAAAAGAGAGTGCGCATCATCCTTGTTGGCAGTAAAGTATAAAAATTCGCTATTCACTTTTCTCCAGAGAGTGTGTGTGGAATGGCCTGTACCAGTTTGTGAGGCGTGTGTGTGTATATGTGTGCGTATGTGCGTATGTGTGTGTGCACGTGCGTGCGTGTGCGTGTGCTTGCTGTGCAGCTTGTGCTCAAATCACCAAATGAGCAACATGACCTGACATCATTACAACCCCTTCTCTATCACAACCACAAGTATGCAAACAAAAGGCCCGAAATACAGGCAAGCATGCTTGTCCGGATACCTACACTGATTTAAAAGTAAGCGAAGGGGGCAATTGCTTAAACAAACCAACCTGAAAGTTCTCGGGCGGAGGCGTGCCCGTTTGTAGCAATGTCAGGTTGCCTGTCCAAATCTTCTGCCTGAGACCCTTCTTCGTCACCGTTGTCATCGCCTTCTTGTATGCTTTCCATTGGTTGCTGCTCAATTTCCGCCATCTGCAAGCAAGGGGTGGAAGGACTGCTTTTTGCACAGTGACACAGCGATTTGCTACATTACAGGTAAAAGACCAACGTCTGACACGGCCAACCATATAAATAGACCAAGTTAGCAGATTGATACTGGCCGTTTGGGCAAGTGTACGCATCTAGAATTCAGTATTTCACTTTCTTCTACAACTGCAGAGCATGCCATTATGATATAAACTGGTGCATTGTATTATTAGCTATCTACTCCCTTAACTCAAACCGTACGAGAATAAATTTTGCATTTCTCCAAAACTGGATATTCATAAGCAAGCGGGTATCAACAGCAGCACCTCCTAAGCATCTCCTGATGGTGCGCTCGCAACACGGAATTGGAACCCAATATCACGTATTCAGTATCTCAGCACGCTCATCAATTGCCCAAAACCTGTCAAAAAAGGGCACGCATGCCATGAAACTACACACGCACTCCACCCCCCCCCCAAAATGACACAGTGCCTTCGACCACACCTCCCGGATTGCATCATTGATGGACCTCAGGGCGCCACCCATGCGCTTGAATAGCGCGGACTTGTTGCTCAAAGGTGCCTTGATGGTGTCACAGGTGTCCCAAACATTGGCTGCACACAACACACCACACACAAATGTGCATCCACAATTGAAAGCAAGCGTAGTTAGGTCTGGTCGCTCAGATGAGTGCACGATGCATGCTGTAGCGGGCACAGCTGATTATTGAGGTGGGATAGCTCAATGGCTTACCGACAATGGAGGAACAGGAGGCCAGTGGTCAGCTTCGATCTCTCACATTCCTTCATTCTCACCTACGGCTCGTGACACCTCTGGAGGGTTCAGAACGCTGCGGACAAGATGTGCCGTGCGCTCAGCAGAGGCTGCTATCACAAGGTCTAGGTCATGCTTTAATGTCGGGCCAGCATCTGCAGTGCAACCTTGCAGGCTCATGACCAGCCGGATGACACAGTTGAGCACATCTTCCAGCAACCCGCCTATCTCTGCAGCAGATGGCTGGGTGGAGCCGCACATGAGTCCAACTGTGTTTTGGATTCAGACGGACAAATGATTAAGGGTTTGGAAGATGAGCACACATGGGGGCATAAAAGAAGAACAATGGTGTGCATGCGTGCTTGTGTCAGTATGTGTGTAATTATGTGTCTGTTGCGTGCATGTATATGTCTGTGCACGTCTTTGTGTGTGTGTATGTGTGTGTGTGTGTGTGTGCGCGTGTGTGTCCGTGTGTGTATTTGTGTGTGTATGTGTGTGTTTGTGTGTTTGTGCGTGTGTGTGTACTTGTGTGTGTGTGTGTTTGTGTGTATATGTGTGTTTGTGCTTGTCTGTCTGTGTGTGTGTGTGTGTGTGTGTGGGTGTTTGTGTGTGTGTGAGTGTAGAAGAGAGAAAGTGTATGTGTGTGTATATGTTTCTGCAAATGTGCAGAGTTATGCAAGCGTGCGTTTGCGTGTGTTTGCTTGCATGCGTTACCTTTGGCGGCCTCCGTCTTCAGAAGTTCAGCCAGCTGCTGGGGTTCTTGCACGGTTTCAGCATCTGCGATAAGGCCTTGATTACATCTGGCAGGCAGTTGCTGGATCTGGTCAGAAATGGAATTCACTAGAGTTTCCATCGTGGGGAATTTTATTAAGAATAATAAGTTTGTAGCGTTTCAAACCAATGAAGCAAGCTGATTCATGGTTCTACTGCTGATTCATGGTTCTGGGCCATTATCTTTAGATTCCATTTCGCCGTTTATTATGGGCTGTCCGCAACAAAAATAATTTGTCGTGGGAACCTGTGGGAACCCTTGTTTCCTCCTCTCTTGCTCTTGCATTGTACATAGCGCGCAGCTGCTTTCTCCTTGCATAAATCTTGTTTCATCTTGCCAGGGCTTCTTGGCGCGAGATCGAATTCAGAGTAAGCAATAACAAAGAAGTAACTTAAAGAAATCTGCCTGTATGTCTCTTGGCGGGGGGAAGGTGCTGAAATCGGGCTGCTTATTGGGACCTGCTATTGGGACCTGGATGCTGAGGGGTCTCAGGAAGCAGATGAAAGTGCCTTGCATGTCCAGGTATTGATGCAATACAGGTACACTTTGTGCTCTCTCAGGCACAGGGTGTATGGGTGACAGGCTGAGAGCTGGGTTATGGCGAATCAGCACCTTTCCCCCGCCAAGAGACAGGCAGTTTCCTTTTAGTTATTTTTTGGTTATTGCTTATTCAGAGTTCGGTCTCTTGCCCATTTTCAAGTTTTCAGTTCGGGGGGAGGGATTCCTCTTCCCAGAACTGGACATCAGTATTGAGAACCGCCATGGATTTGCGAGCTGAGGTAAATAATCTCTTTTTTTGTTTTGTCGTGGGACTCCCGAATGTCGTGTGTCTCTGCATCCATGGGGGTGCAAATAAACACATACAAAACAACCTTTCCTAATCAATGCCGGTACACTTAGACTATCTGTGTTCTTTCCCCCCCCCCCCTCTTTCTCCTTATTTGTTTTCAATTTTTGCGAGCATAGTTGCAACCCAGATCAGCCAACTTAATTTTCGTTCTCATCAGGACGTACTTTTGGCTTCTCCCTGTATCTAAGCTTATGGTTTAATGTCACGGTTTTCTTCAGCAGGAATGAATCTGCGATTCCCTCCTTCACGTACAACGGCACACCTCTGGAACTTGTCACTCAATTCAAATACCTTGGAATCACTCTTATTTGGGATGGAAGTAAGCATGCACACAGTTGCTGAGAAGATGGCAGACAACTTCAGGTCTGCCATAGCCAGAGTTTACAGAACTGGTGACAGCAAGGGGATCAAATACAGAAAACGTGCCATGCTGTGGCTTTTCCAGATCTTCGCATTGACAGCTGGTCTATACGATTTTCAATATGGGCCTCTTCTTCTCTGACATATAATTCCATTCAAAAATTACCCCTGCACACGTTCCTTGGCTTCCTGAAAAGATACTCCTGGGTGTCGAGAAAGGTAAGGTACTGATACTCACTGCGTGCTCTGCGAAACAGGTTAAATGCCAATTTTTTTCTATTGGTTCAAATGCATCATACGATTCTGGAATAGTATACACTCTTCAAACAATCCTCTTCTTAAGAAAGTTGTGCGGGCTGATTTTCTTATTGAAAATAAGAGTGATATGGACTTATCAGGTTCTGCACGCACTCCAAGATTTCCCTGCGGCTCAGCGATTTTTGGATGCCATACGATCTCGCAAGTCTATAATCAATCTGAAACGGTTCGAGCTTATCCTGCACGAACATATCACTGGAGGCTGGAGAGAACTTGACAATTTGACACCACATGAGACTCACCATTCCAGCAGAATTATGAAACCGTATCACACACATTTTGGCGTGCCTCTGAGGATTGTTCCTAGCTGGTGGGATGACAAAAATATCACAAGCCTATGTTGCCTCTTTACCTGTGCTTGGATATTTCCAACATCAGCCGTGCACTTTCTTGCCTTTGCCTCTCTGGCCATAACTTTATGGTTTAAAGAAGGCGTTATAACAGGAGGAATAGAAGGCTTGATGAGCTCAGGAGCTGTGACAATTGTGACTGGCACACTGTCCAGGATGAGGAACACATTTTGCTGGAGTCCACATGAACATCTTGTTAGCCTTCGCACACCGCACCACTAGCTTGCCTTTCCACCTCAGTATGAAGATAGCCTAACTTCTTTGTGGACCTTTTTGAACCAACCAGATATTTGCGGTGTAGCCTCTTTTGTGGCTGAGTGCCTAGCCCTTTTCCCTTGCTTTGTTCTGATATCTTTCTGGTTTCGTTTCAGGCTTTTTCCAAGCTTCCACTCAGATGCTCATTCCCAGAGGCATATATAGCGATGTAAACTTACCTTAACCCTGCAAGTCAGCTTGATCGACGCATTACGAGCTTGAAAGTCAGAATGCACCCGCCCTCTCAATGCAGTCAAGGGCGGGTGCCGTCTGTCTTGAAAAGGCGGCGCTTGCAAATCTAACCAGCAGCTGAAATTCATGGTAATCTTCCAGAGGGGGCTAACGGAGGAAATGCCTGAAGATTCATTCAGAAGGCAGCCACTCACAGCCACTTCATCCGATTATGCCCAGTTTTATGTGGGTCGCTTTGCGTGCTGAGATAGACTGGATTAAGCACACATGGTGCATTTCATGTGGTGATTTCCATGGGAAAATGGCTAAAACACCAACCACCCAGCCGTTTTCTTTCATTTTTGTTGCGATGGTATTCTTTTCCAATAATAATTCTACACCATTAAAAATATTCCAGAATGGTGCAGTGGGTGAGTTGGTATGAACAATTTGTGGTAAGAAATGGCCTGCACGTCACAGCAAATTAAGCACACGCGCCAATTTGGCAATCTCCAAATTTTACATCTATGGACAGAGCAAGGAATCATATTTCATATTATGTAAATATTGGAGCTTGCCAGTCATGGCGCCCATGCTCAATCCACATTTTAAAAACACCCTTTTCTTGGCTCAGTCAGCCCCCTCTGGTAATCTTCCAGGCGAGCAGCCAGTCATACTTCTTGACAGAATGCCTTTTGTCTTGCAATCTTGTTATCTTGAGATTCATGGTACTCTTTATCCAGTTCCTGTCGTGGTATGGCTGGAGGCTCAAACAACCCATATGGAACTGCCCTGAATGGTCCAGGAACACCTACACAACTACTTCGCTAAGTGTTGGTATTATTTCTTGGGATCATGGACACCACTCCTTCTTGGTGCGTCATGCGTGAGTGTGGTCTCGAGCCCTTACAATTCAACTGGTTTCGTGCTACATTGCGCCTCTACAATTCTCTGACTCAATGCAACAGCACCACTGCCAAAAAAGTACTACATGCTGATATGCGGCTCAGCTCCAGGACTGATGATTGCTGGTTTTCACACGTTTTCTCAGCCATGACTGGCCTGGTTCAAGATTACATGGCCTCAACCCTCTTACGGGCACCACGATCCGTACAACGAGGCGTATGGTGGTGATGTGGGGAGTGAGAATGAGGAGTGGGGGGATCTAGAAGAGGCAGAAGTGGGGCTTGATCAATCCCATAGGGATTGGCAGGAGAGGATGCATCCATATGGAGAGGAAGAAGGGGAGGAAGGGGAAGAACAAGGGATAGGAAGGTGGCCGGCCTGAGCATGGGCACAAGCTTAAGCTCTTGGTTTGGAATGTGCATGTGGATTTTTTTTTTGTTGGAATAGAGGCATTGGGGGGCGCTCTGCTGATGCTAATGCAGAGCTGAAAATCACTGATGTTTGCAGCATAGTTAAACTACACGCTGTTACTGTGCTTACAGGAACGAGAACAAGTGATGCCTCTAGGTTGTCTCAGCACTTGCCTGGCTTTACTGTACACAACATTAAGTTAGATAAAGGAAATGAAGGCAAGAATGGGCATGGAATTGCTGTGCTCGTTGCTCCAAGCTGCTCTGATTATGTGCGTGTGCTTAAAACTAGTGAAAGTGTGCAGTGCATCTGGTTGCAGTGTGACAAGAAAATGTTTGGGCTGGAGGAGGATGTGATTGTGGGTGCTGCGTACATTAACCCACAAATTCGTGATATATTTCCTGTTCGTGCCGTTCAAGCTCATTTCACTGACCTGTTTGAGGACACGCTTGGTGCTTTTCAGGTGTCTCCTAATGTCGTACTGTGTGGTGACTTTAACGCCCATGTGGGGAAGCTGAGTGGAGTGAGTGACGCGCACATATGTGTGCAACAGTGTGAACAAGGCAGGTCAGTTGTTAGTTGATCTGGCTGCTGCAACGAGTATGGCGATTGCAACTGGACGTGTCGTTGGAGATGATGGGAAACCCTCGTTTACTGGAGATTATGGCGACAAAAAGAGCCGGCCTGATCACGTGCTGCTGTCTCCGGCTTTGTACAAACTTGTGTGTTTGTTTAAGATGTGGGATACGTATGCTTCTGATCATGCGGCTTTGAGTACAGAATTCAGAGTGAATGTTGTGGGAGGGGAAAGTGCGAATACTAAGCACCACGTGTGTAGGATTGGTCAGTGTGTCAACAACCTGGTTTTGCGTTGGCAGCATGAGAAGGCTCACGTGTATGCTAGGCATATCTCGGAAAACATGGAGTTGCTAGCCCAAATTGATGAGGCAGAGAGAGCTGGCGATGTGGATAAACTGGCATTCTGTGCGCGTTCGTTGATTGTCCAGGCAGCGAGCAGTAGGGCTGTGGGCATGTCTGCCCAAGCTTGGTGTGTTTTTAAGCGTGAACGCAGTAGAAAGGGTCCACTGAACCCAGTTTGGTTTGATTGGGAGTGCTGGGAGAAGCGTAAAAAATTCATTGAGGCTGTGAACGTGGTGATGCGAAACATGCCTGTAGGTCATTGATAAAGGAGAGTGATAGCTGCAATCGTAGGATGAAGCGTCGGCACACCAGGCATCTGCGTAACCTGTTTTTATATAGGCTGTTTCGTAAAGACCCAGCTGTGCATGCCTTGTTGAAGAAGCAAACCAGGTTTAAAACAACCCCTGTGT
>Ga0307948_1000669_pt1 | contig 23454 bp, 29 predicted proteins | sample OrgLakmetagen280_FD_201824 | JGI IMG/M metagenome (GOLD analysis project Ga0307948, IMG submission 201824) | Saline water microbial communities from Organic Lake, Antarctica - #280 | ecosystem: Environmental > Aquatic > Non-marine Saline and Alkaline > Saline | place: Antarctica: Organic Lake...
TACAAATAGATAACCAAAGGCTACAAAATCCTCAAAATAAAGAAGAGGTAATAAGTAACATTAAACTATTTATTCAAAGCAGTATAGGTAAGTTGGATTTAAGTAATGATTCATATTCCTCAGATGTAGCCGAACAATTACTTTTATACAAATATTATTTTGAAGCTCCAATGAGCTTTTCAGACAAAACTTTAAACAAAACTGATTTAGCTTTAATAGATAATTTTGATAAAAAATTCAATCCTTTTAATTTTATAACTTTATTTCAAAGTAATAAGTTACAAGAAAGAAGAAAAAACTCTTCTAACTACAAAAACTTTTACAAACACTTCACCATAGACCAAACAGGTATAAGACCTATTGAGGAAGACTCAATAACTTTAAACATACTAGCTAAATCTATTCCTGTTAAGTTAAGTAAAGATTTTACAAATTACGCCGCTGTATCAAGAAATGTTAAAGTAAAAGAGATTGTTAGAATAGAAAAGCTATTGTTTACTCCAAAAGAAACCTATAAAAAGTTCTATCAAAATAACTATAAAGCACTACCTAATTTTAAAGGAGAGTATCAAAAAATAGAAACAGATGGTATAACTACTTCAGATAAAACAGATGACTTTTTAAGAGTAGGAGACAAACTTTATCAAAGGGTAGATGTGAAAGCAGGACAAGCTTTTTATAGACAAATCCCAACTAACACAGAAGAATTTAATATTTTTTATGACTTTGAAAAGATTAACAATTTTGCACAAGATAAAGTAAACCCCTATATTCGCAGACAAGAAAATGTTGAAAGCACTAACAACTTTTATACCAAAAAAGAGATAGAAGAAATTAACAAAAAACATTTTGATTGTTCATAACAAATAAATTAAACTATGGCTTGTAAAGTCAACTATAACCAAGAGGGTAAAATAAAGTCAGTCTTAGACGAACAAGGTAAAGAATCTATTTTATTCAAAAAGATTTCGCAACACCCAACAGTAGAAAACTTAGAAGATGCATTAGAGGTATACAAGAATCAGTATACGGATAAAATGTATCAAAAAGAAGAAAACTACATGCTAGCAAATCGTGTAGGGGATAAAGTATATGGCTCTTATGCTGAAGCTTTACAAAACAATCCTTCAAAAATAGAGGTAGGTTTCTTAGATAATTCAGGAAACTTTTTACCTTTTAAGACAATTAAACCATCTTTCGACACTAAAGTAGAAAAAGGATTTATCAACTTAAATATCAAAGAAGGTTTTTTATCTGAGGTAAAGGAGATATATGATGGAGAATCTTATTTTCAACCCGCAGGAGCCACAGATGTAGGAGTAGCTGTAAAAGATGTTATTCTTAGACAAAGAGCTATAATAGACCTTGGTTGGAAAAACTATAAAAAGACTTCTAACGGTTATAAATTTGGGGAACACCTACAAACAGATAAAGGAAGTGAAGAATCTAACCTTATAGCTAACGAGATAAAGTCTATACTTAGGACACCTTCGGCTGAGATAGAAACTAAAACACTTTTAACAGAAGATGAATTAAAGTTAAGACTATTAGACTTACTATCAGAGTTAGGTGTTAATGGAACTTCTATATCAGATTATGTAGAGAAATACAAAAATAAAAACGGAATAGAACCTTCTGCCACAGCATTAGCAGATATTGCTAATAAAGTTGTTGCCTTTAAAAATGGTAAGATAACAACAGAAGACTTAACAGAAGAAGTATCTCACTTCATTGTAGAAGGTTGGGAGCAAACAGAGATAGTAAATCTACTCCGTAATATAAACAAAACAACTGAATACCAACAGTTCTCTGAAAGATACAGAGAGATTTATAGAAACAATTACGAAGGAGACGTACTAGAAGAAGCAGTACGAAAAGAAGTTTTGGGTAAGGTGTTAGCAAATGCTTTAAAGACCAATTTTTCCACAGAGAATAAAAAAGGCACAGAGTCTTCTATTATAAGCAAAATTAAAGAACTTTTTGATAAATTTATGAACTTCATAGGCTTAAACACAAGTCCTAAGATAGAGCAAGACTTATCAAACTTTACAGAGCAGGTTAACGAACTAATATTTAACAGACAGCTTAAAAATTACTTAAACACAGAAAACTTCGCTAAAAGTAAATTTGTACTATATTCAGCCACTAACCAAAGTGGTAACACAAAAGGATTAAAGGTAGAAGTAGAAAAAGCACTAGAGATACTTAGGCAGACTATAAGAAAGCTACCTCTTAAAAACAAGAGTGCTGACTTAAAAGCAAAAAGAAGTTTAGAGAGATTACAAAACCTTACTGACGAACAAGATATAATGCTTCAAAAACAAGCAGCTTTAGATGTAATATCAGTAGCAGAGAGTCAACTTAATTACTTAAATAGTATTATAAAAGAGTCAAAGAATAACGCATCAATAACTTTTGGTTCAGATGAAACAGCAGCTTATCAAACACTTATTCATAACTTAGACCCACTTATTACATCAATAAGAGCTAACATAGAAGCAAATCCGAAGCTTTACAAAAAAGAAGACAAATGGGGTGAAGTAGAGAGTCAAGCAGAAGAGTTGCAAAAAAACATAGCAACCTTAAAAAAGAATGCTAAAAATGTACACGAAGGTACAATAGATGATTTGATAACACAGATTATTAACAAGCACGAGAAGCTAGACGAAAGATATAGAGAACACGTAAAAGAGTGGTTAAATGCAGCACATAAAGACACAACAATGTTTCACCGCTACTTTGGACAAATCCATAACTCCAATGACCCACTTCTAGTATTGTTATCTGACTTAGCTGAAACAACTTTTAACGAGGGTCGCCAGGAATATATGGGAGTAGCTAAAGCTTTCTTACGAGATATGGAAGATGGTATAGGTTTTACTCCTGAAAGATTTAAAGAACTTTTTAATGACGGCTTTTTAATTGATGAATTAGACCACGCTAAAATAGAAGAAATTGTAAGTAAGATTAGAGCAGAAGTTCGTAAAGAGGTAACTGAACAAAAAGAGAGTATAGAAGAGATTATACAACAAGCAAAAGACGGAAAGTTATCTTCTCTTACAGCCGAACAATCAGAAGAATATTCTAAATTATTAAAAACAAGATTACGAGAAATACAGCAAACTTACTTTAACGAAACTTACTACAAAGAGTTAGATGATAAGCATAGGGATTTAGGGATAAATCAAGTAACTCGTAATGTATTAGCTGCCTACTCAGCAGATAGAGCACAACTAATGATTAAAGCTGTACGAACGGACGGAACAGTAGATTGGTCTAAGTTAAATAAATCAGAATACGAGCAACTAAAAATACAAAAGAAAGAAAGAAAAGAAGAAAAAGATTTTTTTAATATAGATGGTACTTTAAAAAACGGTTTGCAACAGACTGAGGACATACCACAAATTTATCAAAAACAAGGAGGTATAAGTGAAGCAGACCCAATCTTTGAATTTGAAGGTTTTTACTTCTCACTAGACCCTTCGGCTAATAATTCAGATGAAGGTAAAATAGCAATAGATTTACACAAGCTAGACAAAAGATATACAGAAGACCAAACTGACGATACAACGAAAGACTTAACTAAGTTTTTAGAAGCACTGAATAGAGTAGAGACAGATGAGAATAAAGATGTAGCCCAAAGGTTCTTAGAGGTAAATGCGTCTATTATGTTATCTCCTACTTTTTGGGATAATATGGATAATAGTGAATCCTTTATTGATAAAATAAGAAAAGCTTACGTTGAAAAAGGAGAAGCAACAGAGATAATGGATAGTGACATAAAAGCACTACGAATTAATATTATAAGAAGACGCTCTTTATTAGCTAGACATAAAGACCCAAACAGACCTTTTGAAATAGAAAAAATACAAAATGCAAGTGTAAGAAAACAGATAATAGAACTAGATTCTGAAATATCCGATGCTTATTCAAGGTTGTCAAGTCTAGTGGGTAAAGAAGAAGCTAACACAGAGGTAGAAAAAAACTTTGAGGTATCTGTTAACGAAGCTTACCAAAATCAAGTAAAGGATTTAGAATTAGATATTGATGCTGAAATAGATTTTATTAGTGAAAACTCAACAAAGAAAGCGCAAAGCAGAGTAGCTGTATTAAGGTATAATTTAGAATCTTATGCTAAAGGGTACGTTAAAAGTTTAACAAAAGTACAAGCAGAATTTATAAAAAAAGGTGGTTATGATATAACAACACCCGACGGACAAAAGCAAGCCATACGTGATTTTGCAAAAAGTCAAATAGGTTCACACTATAAAAGACTAGCTCCTAAAGATATTGATGCAGAGCTAGCAATGCAAGAAGGAGAAACAGTAGCAGATTATACAAAAAGACTAAATGCTAATCCTAATATAGATGTAATACCTAATTATTCTTTTTTAGAAGACTTATCACAAAAGTACAAAAACCCTAATTTTAAAACAGACTATGAGGGAGGCTTACAAGTTAAATCAGGTGATATAAATAGAAAAGTACCACAGTTTACAAAAAAAGGCAAGGTTGTAAGAGACGAACAAGGAAATAAAGTATATTTAGATGAAACAGTAAATTTTGAATCTCAAAGATACAAAGATGAAATAGTAGGTAACACTCAAAAAATAGAAGCTTTAGAAGCTTTAAAAAGGTTACAAAAACAAACACTTCAGAACTATGGTATTGACGGCAGACACAACATTTATAAAACTCCGCAAGTTACAAAAAAAGGAGTAGATAGATTTTTAGATGTAGCGAAAAGAATAGGGCGTGGAGGTATAAGACAAGGACTAGAAGAAGCTTTCTCGCACAGAATAGATGATATGGAGTATGGGCAAAGTATAGGAAGTACGAACGTGGCTGTTGTTCCAACATATTATACACGAGATGTGGAAAACAAAGAAGAATTAACAGACGAATTATTTTATTCTTATATGTTAATGTACCAACAATCAGTATTACATAAACACAGAAAAAATAATATATCTAACGTATTAGCTGTAAAAGAAGCGGTGGAGTCAAGAGCAGAATCGGGAAGAGGTTCAGCTACCAAAAGTACAATAGGTATGATGAATAATTATATAGACTATGCTTTCTTTGGAAGAAATGAAACAGTAGAATATAAAATACCTATCATGGGTAAAAACTATGATATAACTAAATTTGCTCGTTCTTTCCTAAACTTTATTAAATTTAGAAACTTAGGACTTTCTGCTATTGTTGGAGCTACATCTTATTTTACAGCAGAGATAGCAATGCAGATAGAAAATTTAATAGGTGAAACAATAAACACAGATGCTTCAAGACTAGGCACAAAAGAATTTGGGAGATTAGCTAAAGACTCCATAGCTGAAACAGGTAAAATAAGAAGTAAGTCTAAACTTAATATACTAGGGGAGTATTTTAATATATTTCAAAGCGAAGAAAGATTTAACAGTAGTAATTATAATTATATAGCACGTAATTTTTCAAAAGTACCAATGTCTGTACACGCAATGGGTAACTTCCCTATTACACCAAGAGCTATGATGTCCGTATTACATGATTTTAGAGTAGTAGAAGGCAGTATTCAAAATTATAGTGACTTTGTTAGCAAGAAGAAAAAAGAAGGTCTAGGAAAAGCTGAAATTAAAGCGGAGTGGAGAAAAACAGAAAACCAAGTTATTTACAAATATTTAGATATTTCTGAGGAAGGTGTGAGATTTACAGACAAACTTCAAGAAGATTTACAAGAAGATTTTAGAACAGAAGAGTATGCTAGAGGTAAAATGCAAGCTATAACTAGTAGAGTAAAAGCAGCAGCACTTAAACTAGACTCACAAATAACTAATGAACAGAGAGTTGCAGCACAAAGACACTTTGCTTTAAATTATTTGATGACTCACCGTGGATGGCTTTCTGTCGCTGTATCTAACAGAACAAAAAACATGCAATATAACTTGGCTACGGGGGAAGTAGAAAAAGGGTCTTACAGAACATTCTATGACTTTGTAACTAAAGGGATAAAAGAAACTGTAAGTAAAAGAGATATAAAGCAGTTCAGAGAGCTATGGAATGGTAAAGACCTAGAACTAAAAGAGGGTATCTCGGTAGAAGACCAGTTACTAGTAAGACGAAGAAATATGCGAAGAGTAGCCATAGAGTCAGCTTTTTTAACAGGTTTTGCAGCGGTAGCTTATGCTTTATTACAATATGCAGATGATGAACCTGAAAATTACATGGCGCAAATGAGTTCTTACTTAATGCTTAGAGTACTAAATGAACAAGTATCTACTCAAACAGGATTAGGTTATCAAATGTACGAAACTTTAGAGTCTCCTTTTGTAGGATTAAATGTAGCTTATAGTGTAGTAGCTTTACCTTATGACTTAGCATTTGGCTCGGAAGAAGTGCAAAGTGGTAGGTACAAAGGAAATAGCGAGAGAGTAAGAGCTATTAAGAAAGTAATGCCTTTTATGAAGACTATTGATGATATGAATCAAGTAAAGCAAACAAAAGATACCTATTACTTCTATAACAATACCAATTTAAAGTTCAGTCCAATAAGTGCAATACTAGTAGCAGGATTAGACGATTAAAAACAGTAACTAAAAAACCCCCTTGATTGGGGGGAGTTTTTAAATTAAATTGTCTTTCATAAATTCATAAAATTTATCTCTTAAGTCCCATCTTAGACGTTGTTCTGCAAAATAATCTTCACCTGTAGAAATACAAGGCTCTACGTGAGCAACATATTTTACCATTTTTAAGGCGTTTATCACTTCTTATACGTCATCAATTCTAAAATCTTTTTCTAAGGTTACTGAAAACCCTTTTACTTTATCTGTCATAATGTTTATTTGTTTCTACAAAGATACAACAAAAAAAAGACCCCACAGAGGAGGTCTTAGTTTTTTAACAAAACTTTATATTAATCCGCTAAGTTGCAAATCATCTGTAAAAACTAACAGTTGGTTCTTACAGTTATTATGTATAATAGAGTGAGCATAAGCCCAAGAGCTCAAACCTTTTCTTGTATAATATTGGTCTAAATTACAAGTAACACCTACCCGTGAAAAACCGTCTAATATTAAAGGAGAATGACCATGTGCTCCAATCATCTTAGTATTAAGCCTAGCAAAAGTCAAAGGACTTCCTTTAGCACCATTAACACCAAAATCAGTATGAGAGCCGCACTCATAACCGCAAATATCTAAAGACTCATTAAAATTAATATAAGCCACCTCATCACCAAACTCTTTTTTTAGTAAGTATCCGTATAAAGAACCGTACTCTGTTAAATCAACAGTTTGAAAAATATGAGCATACTTTAAATAAGTAGGGGAGTTATACAAATCCTTTTTCCAATCCATATCATTTATGTGCCTGTCCAAAAAAACTTCATGATTAGAAATAACAACATTAAGCTTTGACCCAGTATCTTTAATAACTCTTGCTATATCAAAAGAATGGTTTATCTCATCTTCAATCATGTTTTTACCTTCAATAATCTTACGCCTTTGTATAAAGAAGTCTTTTCTTTCGTGAGGGTTTATAGTCTCGCCATCTAATAAATCGTGTACAACAGTTTGCTCAGGTTTAAATATTTTATATAAATCTAAGGTCTTTTCAAAAACTTCCATATTAAGATTAGAAGCGTGAATATCCCCAAGAACAATACCTTTTGAACTTTCTATAACAGAAACAGCTCCATCTTTTGCTTCATAAATTAAATCTGTAAAACTACCATCTTGTGTAACTTTTACATTTCTAGGAATATAACAACTACCGTCTTTTCTTTTTTCAACAATATTAAAACCATAACTAAAATGCTCCTGAGCAGTTTCCCCCGCTTTACTAAAAGAAAAGTTCTTTCTCGTTAAGTACCCTGTTGTAGACATAGTTCTCAAAGGTTTTCCTTTAAACCTCGGCATAGTTTTAAAATTCACTTTTGGGTGAGGTAAAATTAAATGTCTATCTTTAGCTAAAACCTCATAAGAGGTCAAAGGGTTCTTAGCGGTTGGTCTAATACGACTATCGGTTGATAAAAGTACGTCACCAAATTCTATTTTATTGTAATACAAATAAGGTACAACTTCATCTACCCACCACTCTTCTCCTTTTTTCAGAGAGTTTTCAGTAGGGGAAGTAGGATTACGGTATCTACAAGGAGCAATAACCAATTCAACAACATATCCTTTCGTTTCTAAAAAAGCTTTATAGGCTTGCATATTTATAAGCATATTTCTATTTATGCTTGTTTTGTTCTGTGCAGAAGTAAACAGTATTATATCTGTTTTTTTAGGTAATATCCTATCACGGACATCTTTAAGCTGTTTAGGTAAAGTAGAAAAACTCTCTCCTAATTTTAATTCTTCTTTCCACCACCTTCTTATAGACCTTTCTGTAACACCAAATTTGCTAGAAAGAATCTCCATCTTTTCAATGTGGTTTATTTCTGTATCATAATAAGTGTGGCTAAGGTATTCTAAATCTTCGGGAGTTAACTCTTTAAATGTTTTTTTCATGTATTTTTAGTTTTTACAAATGTATTACTTTTTACTTTAATCTACAACTTTGTTAACTTTAAACTTCTTCAAAATGAAACTTTAAACGTCTTAAATTTATTTCATCTAATCTTGTATTTGTATAAGTTTCGCCACTCTCTGCACACAAATACATCTTACAATAATATCTTACAGTTTTATCTTGGTATGTCACTACTTGCGGGTCTTCTATAATTATCATATCTTCACCAGTCAAAGGACTTTTCATAATTCATATTTTTCAAATATCAATTCCTCTAATACATTTTGAGAATCGGGGATAAAATCTAATATTATCTCTGTTAAATCTTCTCCTCCACTAAAAATTCTTTCTATATCCAATATAGCAGAACTACCAGGGTAATCAAAAGTCTGAGCTTCTGCTTCGTAATAATAAGCTTCAATAGTAAGGTCTTTACCATAAGCATTTACTTCAAATTTAACCATTATTTTATGTGTTTTTTTATATTCTTAATTTTTTCTATATCTTCAACTGTTTCGGGGAATATGACAATGCCTTTTTTAAGCTTATCATAATCTTTAGAATCAAAATCTAAGTCTCCGTTCTGTGTATCATAAATTTTCATATCTTTTACCTATTTAATATTTCTTTTACTCTGTTCATATTCTTCTTAATAGTTAACTTCGGCGCACAATCAGAAACTTCTATACACTTCTTTAAATAACAAGTGCAATAGCCTTCTTTGTACAAATGACAATCTTTAAACACCATAATCATTTATTTACATGTCCAACAATCTTGTCTAATAATACACCAACATCGGCGTACATTTTTTTACTCTTAATAGATTTAAAGATATACTTATTTTTTAAATTATTTAAGTCATTTACCAAATCTTTAACTTTTTCGCTATCACCTTTAGCTAACTCAGCTTGTTTTTTCCCTTCTGCTTCTTTTAAAGCCTTCTCTTCGTCTTTCTTTCTTGCAGCAGCTTCTTGTTCAAGTTTTATTCTAACGTCTCTCTCAGCCTTTAATTTAGCTTCTATTACTTTTTCCTCTGCTAAACGTCTCTTTTCTTTAGCAACAGCTTCAGCTTTTAGTTTTGCATTCTCTTTAGCTATTTCAGCTTGCTTTTTTTCGTGCTCTCTTTTTTTGTTTTTGACACGAACTATAAAAGAATCAAAATCCTCTTCTGATTGCTCCCCAAAAATGAGGTCTTTTTCAGAATCAGACCAAAAATCATAAAAAGGTATAGCTAATTTTCTTCTTTCTTTATCTAAAACATTAATATGTTCTTGTTTTAACCTTTCTTCTTCAGCTTTTTTTTCAGCAGCAATCTTTTCTTTATTAGCTTTAATCTTAGAAGATAAATAAGCTTCGTAAACATCTTCTTCCATGTTTCCTAAGTCCATATTCTCAGGTTCTTCTACAAGACCTTCTAATTCCGAAACTCTTTCAGCTTTTAAGTTTTCAATACGGATTTCTTCTCGTCTCTCATAAAATTTCTCAGCTTGCATAAGCTTATCTTCCATTTCTTGATTAACAGCTATCTCCATTCGCTTAGTAGCATCAACAAATTTACCCCCCGCTAAAAACCACTCTTTAGCTTTTGTATGCCATTTATTGATACCTTGCGTTCTATTCCTTTGTATTTTAAGTCTTAGGTCTCGAAACTTAGATAAATTAGTTTTCTTAATCTCTAACTTAGAAACAGTCTCGAACTCTTTAATGAGAAGTTCTCTTTCTTGTAAATGCACACCTAAACCTACTGTAAGTTCTGTTGCTTTCTTTTTTTCTAATCCGTACTCTTCTGGTTTTATTTTCATTTTATGATTTTTTATTTTATACAAATATACAAACTATAAGTGTGTTTAAAAAGATATTAATAAACTTTTAACAAAACCCCCAATTAAGGGGTTTTACTTATTATAACTTAACATGTCTACTTTATAATGTCTGTAGGAGGTGTAATCTTCTAGCTTAATAGCGTCTATTGGTAGATTATCCCAAAAAGTTTTGTAATCCTCTAGCTCTTTAAACTCTACATCCAAGTAATTACTAAAAATTAAATTTTTTAGAGGATGTATGTGCTTTGGTTTATTTAAAATTACATCTCGTGCTTCGTCCACGGCATTATCGTATAAATGAACATTGTGTAAGTCGGCTGTTAGCGATAGAAGCCTATGTCCTGTAACTTTTTCTAATATTTTAGCTAAGTAAAAATAATACATAACATTCATTGCAAAACCTAAGAAGAAGTCAGATGAGCGCATCACAAAAGTAAAATGAAAACCATAACCAAATTGCACTCTCTCCATATCAACTATGAATTGAAAATGACAAGGTTTTAAAGCCATATCTTTAAAATCAGAAGGAGACCAAGCAGAAACAACTAAGTCACTACTCATAGGTTTTTCTATCATTTTTCTTAGTAGTTCAGCCATTTGGTCATAAGTACCTCCAAATTTTCTATACTGATAACCATAAATTTTACCTAAGTCAAAAAAGTCATCATTATATTTATCTTGATTATCCTTTATGTCTTGTATAGTAACACTTGAATCAACTTTTTTATAAACAATAAAATCATCATCCCAAAAGTTTACATTGATTTTCCAATACTCTCTGATGTCAGTTATACCTCGCATAAACAAAGACAACTCTTTCATAGCTAAACTAGGGAAAGTCTTTTTTAAAGAAATAGCAGGAACATAATCAACAGGTATGTCTAAGGTACACTTAGGTATATTAAGTCTTTGCACACCTATTCTATTGGGGTCTTCGTGAAATCTACCGTTTTTCAAAATATACCTAAGTGAATTTCTGTACTGTAAATCTATCATCTATTCTTTTATTTTTTGTTGCCATAACTTTTCTACTTCTTCTCTTCTTTCGTCTAAAAACTGATAAAGAGGACTATCTTCAAAATTTCCCTCAAATGTACCGTACCTATTTTTATTATCATTAAAAAAAAGATACTGTAAAACTTTTGTAAATTTGTATTCTTGCAAGAAGAACCGACATAACCAATACATTTCGTGTAAAGATAAAGACATTTTTTGTCTAAATATAGCACAGTACATCTTAGTCTTTTTCTTATTGCCTATACTTCGTTCCCCATCTTCGTTAGATAAATACATATCACATAAAAATGTAAACATCTCTTCATCGCCTACCGAAATTTCAGGAGTACCAAAAGAATCTAGTAATTCAGAACCCTTTTTAGAAAGACGTAAAACTGAAAAATCACTTTCATTCTTACGTTTCTTTTTAACTCTTCTTATAAGACCTTGCTCATCGAACTTTTCTAGCATTTCATCTGATGAATACATAGCCAAAGAGTTTTCTTTATTACTAGACCTATTTTGATGAAGTAATTGTAGAATGATTGCTTCTATTATAGTGTAACCCTTTTCATGTATAAAATCATCGTTAAAGTACCACATATTATATATTTTCCCATTTTGCAGTTCCTGTATTATTTTCTACCTCAAAAGGATTTAGTAGTTGAGGTAATATTTCTTTAATCTTATCCTTAACCTCAGAACTATTACACGTTTCATTATTGATTAAGTGTTTTAATTCTTTTACTTGTTGTTTTGTTATTTTCATTGTTTTATCATTTAACTATTAAACTCCTGTCGAGCCATATCCACCTGTACCTCTTTCTGTTGTAGATAAATCTTCTACTTCTTCAAATTCTATTTTAGGATAAGGTATTATGATTATCTGACCAATTCTATCGCCAACAGCATAAGTTTTAATAGAGTTACAAAAATTAAACTCTTCGTTTTCTGCTGAATTGTAAAAATTAAACTGCCCTAATCCTAAATCTTGCTTAAAAGATTTTTCATTTTCAATTTCCCAGTATTCAGCTACTACTTTGAACTTAAACATAATCTCTCCTCTGTACAAAGAGTCTATAACTCCAACAGAGTTAGATAAAAGTATATCTTTTTTGGAGATACTACTTCTTGGAAAAATTAGTCCTACATGTCCTTCGGGTATCTCTAAAGCTATCCCTGTCTTATAGGTAATAGTATCTGTATCCTCTTCATAAAATACTTCTGTAGCTGTTAAATCCATCCCTGCATCACCTTCTATAGCGTATTTTGGGATTACTGCATTTTCGTGTAACCTTTTAATTTTCACTTTCATACGTCGTATTTTGATTTTAATTCTTTTCTTGTTAATATATCTGCTCCACACTGCTCATGAGCGTTTATCCAAGTAACTAAAAATGGTGCGTGATAAAAACCACTTTTGTTAATTATTATTTGAGTCTCATCCGAGTATAACAATATTTTTCGACCAAATAGGTTTTCCTCTTCTTTCTCTGTTATGTCTTGCCACTCTTCGTCTGTAAATTTACTTCTTGCGTTCCCCATAATATTCAAAGTTTTCAAACATCCTATCTATATTTTTTGTTGTAATAACAGCATTTGGCACTATACTCTGTACACCAAAACTATTTATTGTGTAAACCTTATAAGTAGTGCTGTCTACTCTCTTTATAACTTCCGTTGGTAATATATTTTTAACACCAAACATGTCGTAGCTATAAATGTTAAAATCTTTCCCATCTTTCTCTATCACCTTTGAAGGTACAATTTCTTGTACTCCAAATTTATCTGTTTTATATATTTCCTGCGCCGAAAGCATAAAAGGAAACAGTAAAAATACTAATAATTTATCCATTTGTATATAATTATAATTTTAAACAATCCTATCGCTAAGGTATTATACCCGCCTTCTCTCTTAAAAGAGATACCTACATCAATCCCTAAAGAATCTTCGTAAATCGTCTCACCTATATTTCTTTCACAAATTGTTCTACCTACTACAATAACCAAAAAGAAAATGGCAAATAATATAATAAAACTCATAACTTTGTAACTTTACCGTCAACCACAAACATTTTAGGAAACTTCTCCGCCAATTGCTCAATATGGTCAATCTTTTCAGTTAACCCTTGTATTGAGCTACATTCTTTTGTAGATTCATTTAAGTATTTCATAAAACATTGTTTCAAAGTGCCATAATACCAAGAGTTTGTAATTTCTTTTACGACTCTTTTACCTGTCTTTACATACTTTTTTCCTTCTTTTACTTTTTCATCAACCTCTTCCTCTCTTGTAAATTTTAAAACCCAAGAATAAGAATCAGCTTTTAATTCCCAATTTTTGTCTAATTTCATTTTATTTGTTTTTAAGTATTATTCCGATATAGCAAAGATAAGGCTTTTATAAACTTTATCTTTAAGTTTAACATTATTTTATAAGTAGTTGCTTACACTCTTCTATTAAATCTAACATTTTATCCCCCACATCAAAGTCTAAATAACCACCTTTATGATTATTTAATTCTAAAACTACATATTGCAGTTTATTTAAAACTTTTTCTAAAATTGTTTCTTTCATTTCTTTACGTATGGGGCACAGTCTAAAGCTATAAATCCTAAACCATAATTTTTAATTCTCCATTTAGAAATTGTATTAGTTCTAACTAATTCCTCTTTAGCCCACTCTTCCCACTCATCACACTGTTCTTGTGTGACAGGATAAAGTTTAAACCATTCAGGATAGTCTAACACATCCCTTGAATGCGTATTTACTACTTCTTCTACTGTTGTATTATGGTATTTCTTTAACCAATAATTAAGTAAATCATCTCTTGTTGTTGCCATCTGTGTATATTTTAATTCTTCTCTGACTTGTTTCTCTATTTCGGGGTCTCCATTTTCATCAAGCCAATCAGAGATAACGGTTTTTTTCATTTTATTTCAATTTTTGCCACGGGTACTTTATAAATATCTGTAAAGGAAGAATTAACATTAAATGGTTTTTCTTCTTCATCTTTGTATCTAAATTCTTGCATCTTAACAGCCAACATCTTCTCCATAGAACAACAGTTCTTTGAGAACTCACTATGGGAGTAAGACTTAAAAGCATTCCTACCTAAACTAGGATGTAATACTTTTTTTAAAGTTTCCGCTAAACTGTCCCACAAATCACGCCTATAAAGCCATTCTTTGTTTTCTTTAGGGTCTTCATATAAAATCTCTTCTATAGCTCCTGGTAAATAGTTAGATTCTAACTGCCCCATGGATGTACGAGATGCCCAATCTAAAGATTGTCTAATAAATTCAGCTTGTTCTAATGTTACTTCAATTTTTACTTTTACCATAATTTTTTATTTTGTACAAATATAAATAAAAAAAGCGAGTACTACCCCGCTTTAACAAACATTTATGTTTTTTAACTATCGTACTGGCTTGATAACCTAAGTTTTATCATAATTTTTATATAAAATGAGGTGTAAAATCTCCTTGGCAACAACCTGGAATAGGAAGTAGTAAATCTCCTGATTGGTCAACAAGATTATTACTTCTTATATTTTGATACCATCTCTTATTATAAGTATCTTTTGGGTCTACTAAAACATGATAGCCGCCACGAGTCTTAATTATATCAAAACTACTACTATTACCTGTGGCTTCTTGCACAATATCTTTAATATGCTTATCATAATCTCTGTTAATCACATCAAAGTCAAAATCTAATCTAAAAGTTTTTGATTTAGATACTTGTATTGCGTTTAAAGCAACTTGTTTAGGATTTTGATACCTATCTTTACTGATGCTGTCTAATATCATCTTAGCTGTCGTTATAGATGCTTTTTTCATACATCTTGGTGTGGGGTGAATGTATAAAGCTAATGTATCCATAGGTATCTCTTCTATCCCACCTATCTTATAACCCCCAACAGCAATTTCCATCTTCCTAATCTTATCAAATAATCTATCTTTTGTAGAAGTAGTCCTAGCAAGTTGAGATTTATCAGATTTTAGAGTATTTGACTTATCGTACTTTGAACGAGCAAAAAGTGCTAAGTAAAACTGCTCTCCATTCTCTAAATCTGGCAACCAATCAATAAATTTACGTAACTCTATCTCATCTTTTATAATCCTATAATTCATTATTCCTTATTTTAAGTTCAATATTACGAATAAATTTTACATCTACACTTTGTTTTAACAAGGAATTAGCATATAATTTTTTTAATTTATCAGCTTCATTACTCCATTCATCTATAACTTGTTTTAAGTCAACTTCTCCCTTTTTAATAGATAATAAAAAATCACGTTCTTTTGTTCTATCTACGTTTATCTTATTTTGTAAAGGTATCTCTCTTGCTGTCATAATAAGTCTGACAGTATGAAGTATATTTTTACCATCGTAGTTCTGCCCATGTTTTTTATTCGTAGCAACTCTATTTTCATTTCTATTTTTAAGCCATTTTCTATAAAGTTTATACTCTTTACAGTGTTTAGAATACTCTTCTCGATTAAAATACATAATACCTTTCCAAGAGTTATTCATATATTTCTCTATGATAGATGTTCTAGGCTCGTTAGTTTTTTCATCCCCTATACCACTATACTTTCTATTTACAAACTCTTCTCCTTCAAATCTATGATTATCACTAACCCATTTAATATCATCTACATAAAATTTAAAACAGTCTCTGAAGCCATCAATAGAAGTTAGTCCCACTTGGTCTTGAACATAATCATTATCTTTTAACCAATCCTTTACTAAAAAAGTATTACCCGTCTCTCTATCGACTATCTTAGAAAAATCTAATATATCTTTTCTTATAGTTCTTTCTTTTTCCCAATTAAATTTCTTGTTTAGTCCTTGAGCTTTAGACAATTGGGTTTTAGCATAACCACTAAAAGTATTGTAGCATTTTTTAGACAAGAACTCTTCTCTATGTTTAAGTATAAAACTCCACTCGTTAGAGGTCTTTTTAATACATCTAGTTGGTAGATATAACAATTCTAATACATTAGGGTTTCCAACAGAAACAAGTTCTAAAAAACGCCTTAATTCGTAATAAACAGTATCGGCATCTACATCTATTTGAGGAATATAATTATTAGATAAAATATCTTCCTTAGTTTGAATAAAAACCCCTTTAATATCAATATCAGATTCGGATGTACTCAAACCATAAGCCTGACTTCCTACAATACCCTCAAATATTACTTTATATTTTTCTATCATAACTCTATATAATTTTAATCCATCCCCATTCAATTAAAGTATCTACACTAACGCCATTAAAAGGGACAGCATACCCTTTAGAACGTAAGTAGTCTGTATGCTCTAAAGTTAAATAACCATTTTTGCCACAAGATGACATCCACATATAGTTAGAATTATTTAAATAAAAACTAACAGTTTTATCTCCAATGTTACCAAAATCTATATTATACAAATCTTTATGGCTAATTTTTGATAAAGATTTAAGCTCTAAATGTAAGATATTAGGTAAATAGAAAGAATCTACTTCTTGTTTGTTATAAGCAATACCTGCTGAGTGTGGCTGAGGTATAATAGCTACATTCTGACCCCAGTATTGTACAAAAAATTTTGTTTTATTTTCTATTGTGTTTTTCATAATTTTAGTATTAATTAAGATAATTTTAACTTCCTTTCTCTAATAGCAGTATCAAAAATAGTTTTATCTTTTTCTATACAAATCCAATCTCTTTTTAAGTTATTACAAGCCTCTACAACAACAAAACTACCTGCACAATTATCTAAAACTAAGTCTCCTTCATTAGAATAAGTCTTTAACATATATTCAGTCAAAGCTAAAGGTTTTTGTGTTTTATGGATAGTAGATTTTTGTTTATCTGTTGCAAAAGTTAACACATCTCGTGGAAACCTACTTGTACTATCATAATCACCTACCTTATCAGCATATTCATTATTATAGATGTTATCAGTATCATTCCTTCTCTCAATGCAAGCACCCCTATTCTTAGCTGAACTTACTTTCCTAACGTGTCCATGTGTCATTTGAGGATTATATGTTGGCAACTTTTTATAAAAAACAAGTATATTTTCATGTGCCTTCATTGGCATCTTCTTAGAATTTAGGTGTCCTGTGGCGGAAGTTTTCTCCCATATCCACTCATACCTTAGCATTTTTAAATTAGAAGCCCCTAAAACTTTATCAAAAGGTGTTTGAGCATATAATAATATAGCTCCATTATCTTTAATTATTCTATTATAATGTTGCCATAAAGAAGGTAAATCAATAGGTGTATCCCATCGGCAATTTGTCGTTCCATAAGGTAAATCACAATAAATTAAATCAATAGATTTATCATTTAGTTGTGGTAATATATTAAAAAAATCATCGTTGATAGGTTTGTTTATTAAATCTTTCATAGTGCAAATTAGAAATTGGGGTAAAAGTTGTTAATGTACTTCAGCATAGTTCTTCCCTATTTTATAGTCTATTTCTAAAGGTATAGGAGGTTTAAAATAATTATTAAGTTTAATTACACTTCTATCTAATATCTTCTTATGTTTTTCTACGTCTTCCTCCTTGCAGTACCACATGTATTCATCATGCGCTGAGTATGAGGGTTCTATGCCTTCTTCTAAAAGAAAATAACCCCAAATATCAAAAACTTTAACGCCAAAATTTTGATTACAAGCCGAAAAGCGGTCTTTGTTGTTTTTTAAAAATAGCCAGAGGTTTGTGTATTCATTCCATATCCAAGTACTCCTATTTACCTCAGATAGCCCTCCCGCTTTCTTATGTTTTCTAAGCCAATTTTTACCTATAACGTCTTTAGTTATCCTACTATCTGAAAACTGTATAACTGACTTATTTAAGTCCCAATAACCTCCATGTAGCTCTGTACATTCTTTTTTGCCTAAACCCGTAGCCTCCATTAACTTAGCAATACCACATCCATAAGTCAGCGCATAGTTTCCAGTTTTACTTGTACTCCTTTTTTTATCTAATACCTCAAAAGCTTCTTCTTTTTCCTCTAAAGATAAACCTTCAAAACTTTCATGGCAACTCCCTATAACTTCGTCCTTATCTTTTGATTTAAACCATTTATAAAATTGTGCTTCGTCTTGGGTAAACATTCTAGCTTTTAAACCTAGTGCTAAGTGGGCATCCCAACCTTTTGAATTCATAGATAACACATATTCTCTATCTAAATCATATATAGATATTTGTTTACACTTATCTTCTATGGACGATAAGTCTGCTCCAAAACATACATACCCATTAGGCGCTACCATTACAGACCTAACTAGATTACCATGCTCTGCATTAGGTTTCGGTAAATTCACAAATGGGGAAACATGTTTTAAGCGGAGCGTCCGTGTAAAACCATGCGCCCAAGCAGATGCTCTCCCCGTTTTTTCAGCAGACTTAATCATGTTTTTTAAGTAACCTGCTCTGTGTTGGGCAACCGATAAGCCATCTAAACTTCTTAATTCGGGGCAGGTCTCTATAAGTTTTACAATACTATTACATAGATTCTTATCATCATCTCTCAATTGTGGCACTTTACCATTAGCTCCATCTTTAAAGAGTTCAGGTTTCCAATTTTTATCGAAAAGAAACTCTTTCATCTGTTTTGTACTTTGAGGATTAGGTTCCTCCCAATCTACAATCTCTTCTACTTCACCTTCGTAATCTTCAGGCAAACCCCCCATTTTTAAAAGGTAAAACCAACGTTCTCCTGCGGCACTAACTTCTCCATCCTTCTTATATGGGACTTTAGGTTTTTTCCTCTTAACAATCTTGGGGACTTTAGGCATAATAGAGATTAGTTCAGTATTCTTCTCATCAATAATACTCTCTAAATATTCTAAATTTGACTTTGCTCTATCTAAATCTATTTTAATGGGGTTTTTGTCTTGTAAATAAAGCATATTAGCCTTATGATTCAAGTAACTTATTGTTCTTATAACAGCTTCATCATCGTTTTCGTAAAGCTCTCTTAAAAACTTCAACATCATCACCCAAAGACTTGTATTTATTTTTACATCTTCACGACACCTATTTTCATATTCTTCGTAAGACAAACCCTCCCAATCCTCTATTTCAGGCTTAGGTACATTAAAGTATTCTCCCCACTCAGCAAGCCCATGCTTTTGCTTCTCGCTATAAAGGTAGTAACTTAAAGGTAGAGTATCTATTAGTTCAGCTTTAAACTCTATACCCATTTTTTCTAATGCAGGTTTATCAAAACTATACCCATTGTGAAACACTAAAGTGTTCTTAGGGTTAGACACAACTTTTTTTATGTCGGGCTTTTTTTTTGTAGACTTTATATCCCAAGAGTCTCCGTTTTTAAAAGAGCAAGATAGAACATGTAAGTCAGAGAAAGATTTAATCTTATCTAAATACCCCGTACACTCAATATCACATACAAAAACATTATCTAAATCCATAATTACTTACAAGCTTTAAAAATTCTTTGTAAATCCTCCCCTCCAATAGTGAAAGTTTCTAAATCATATTCCACAGTAAAACTTTTAATACCCACTCTTTCCATTTGTTGTAGAGTCTTCTTTGATAAGTTCACGTCACCATATTTAATATGTCTTTCAGTAACTTCTCCTTCTCTACAACCTATCTTAGGTAGACTATTCCTATTATTATATTCTTCTATTTCTTGTAGTGTAGCTTTTCTTAAACTTTTGGAGTATACTACTACACCGTTTACTGTTTTATCTCCTTGAGTTTCTACACTTGCTTCATTATTGTCTAAGCTATCCACTTTAAAAATACTAGGTAATTTATCAAACCAAACTCCACCATAGTTTTTGTTTCCCATATAACCCCTAGAGGTAAAATCTTCTTTTTTAACCACAATATCGCCAATCTCAAAAGTGTTATCTTCTTTATACTGTTTCTTTAAATCATCTAACTCTTCTTGTAAAATGTTGATTTTTTGTTCTGTTGTTTTTTCCATATCTTCTATAAATTTTGATGCTTTGTATATTGTATAATCTTTATCTATATAATAATTTAAATGCGCACATTTACCAACAAAAGGACGATAACAAGTTTCTACTCCGTATTGTATATAACCGTTATCTTTTAGGTAAGAACTTCCACTATCCCAATTAAAACCTGCTTCATGTATAAGTTTACAAATAGTATTTGCTTCTTCTTCTGTTTTACAGTGTATTACTTCTTTTTCTTTTAAATCTGTTACTTTCATAATATAATTATTTATTTTTACTTGGACAATAACTTAGGCACTATGTCCAAGCTTATGCAAATATACGAATTGTTATTTGTTTAAGTTATTAATATTTTGTTAAATTATTGTTCTCCAAACCCCTCACTAGTAAGATATTTGAAAGTCTTACTCATATCGTTATCAAACTCTAACTCAGATAATACATCTGTTGGAGTATACCCTTTATTAACATCAAAAGATGTAGATGTAGAAAAACAGTTAAATACTCTTGTTTCAGTATCAAACAAAGCACTACTTTTAGAATGAGTATGCCCTGCTCTTTTTAGTCTTACACTACCATTTCGTGCGTTAATTTCTTCCCAACCATTAGCTAATAAGACCTCTAAAACATCTCCTCTATCATTATAATCTTCAAAAGGAGATAGTTTCCAATCTCTATACTCTCTTACCTTAATATCTGTTTTTACTTCTACCACATCATTAAACTCTCTTGCAGTATCCATTATTAAATCATATTCTTCAACAGATATTTTATTTATTTTGCCAAAAACATGTTTATAATCAGGGCTAGGAGCCATCACAACATATCCACCTGCTACTTTATCACTTCCTCCCCTTGTTTCCATTAAAACTCGTGTCTTATCATTTGATGCAATCTTAATAGCTTTATCTCTTGTATTAGGGTCGTGAAAAGCTTTCATATAAGTTTCGTGCTTTTCGTAACAAGTTGTATAACGAGAAGCTAACTTTTGATTTGGCTCTACCTTATCACAAGTGAATAATACGTGGAAACCATTGTTTTTTGTAGTTTGTACATAAAACTTATTTAAGAGAGCAACGGGAAGCTTCTTTTTAAATCTTTCAAAAATATCCCCTGACAAATCATATTTCAGGTCAAAATCTCCCGCACTCACTTTCATCTGACCACCACACAAAAGTGCAATACCCCAACAATTTTTGAAGTTTTTTTCGCACTCTTTTTCTGTCATGGGTCTTGACTGAAATCCTGACCAATCTCTTATTGCGGGAATTTTTTCTGACGTAACAGGTATAACTGAATAACCTGCTTTACTATATTTTTTTGCTATTTCTATGTAATCCATATTATTCAAACATTAATTTGTGCAACCCATTTATATCTTTACAAATTTCATTTTTCTCTTTATCCCAAGCTTTAATATCTATCCTTTCCCCAAAATCTTTTTCAAAACAATACCACTCAAACCAATTATAGGCTTCTTTTGTAAACATCTCTTTTAAGAGCGTATTGATAATGGAATGAAACTTATTATCGTAGGCTATTAAGTCTACATCTAATTCATATAGCTTTCTATTTCTATTTGATATAGATTTTAATTCTTTTATTAACTGTTCTAGTTTTTTTACTTTCATCTTATCTCTCTCTTGCTTTAATAATTTTAAAATTCGTCTAGCTTCGCAAAAAAATGTTGTCTAACTCTATTAGATACCTCTCTTGCTACTTGCTTCCACTCTAAATTGTTGGTTTGTAATACATCGTCCTCTTCGGATATTATATCGTTTGCAACCCACCTTAATAAATCAGGTATATCTTTCTTTTCTATTGCCCTTCCTTATCCAACCCTTTAAAATTAGCTGAAAACTTAATATCTCTTACTACATCCTTAAATTGGCGAATTTTGCCGTAACTTTTAAATTCCATATTTATAAATTTTGATTAATATACTCTTTTAATTTTTTAATCGCTTTGTTTAATGAGCTATTGTTGTCAAATACCCCTATAAAGTTTTCTAATGCAAATTCGGCTGTACAAACTCCATAAGAATTACAAAAGCAACCTTCCCCCCAAAATCTACTACTATATTCTACAAAACAATGTACACTTTCTGTTGAAGTAAGAGGTATATATAGTACTGTATTATCTTTTAAAACTTTAATAATCACAGCAGGTCTTTTCTTTGCTCCAACATAAGTAGTTAATACATCACCTTTCTTTAGTTTAGAAGGTTTATTTATAACATCTTTTCTTAATACTGTAAAATCAGATTTTTGTATTGTATCTCTTACATACTTTCCATCATAAGACTTAGCGGCTTCAAAATTACTCACTAAACCTCTTTTTAAAACTTCGTCAGGTGGTGTTGTTTGCTTCATGGATTTTTATTATCTACAATAAAATAAAAAATAGGCGACTCACAGGTGATTAATCACTTTTAAATTCCATATTTTACTTGTTTTAGATAGGTAGTTTTCAAAACTCAATTTTTACTCAAATTTTTCGAGAGTTGACTTGCTTTTCTTATTCATAATCAATGGTTTAGATTATACCTCTTTATATATTATAGTTATAGCCAATTAAACATATAGGCTTATATCATTTATAGCACCTTTAATAACATTTCTATCAACATTAAATGCTTCCCTAAGTTCTTTTATTTTTACATTGGCTTTTAATGCTTCCTGCGTACTTGTGCAATCCATCCCTAATTCCTCTATTTTATACGCTCTATTTACTATTTCTTTTTTTGTAAGTTCTTCCATTTTATATATTTAAAATAACTGGCTATAACAACGTGTATAGTTAAAAAGCCAATTAAGGTTAGTCATTAATTCAAAGTTGGTTGCTGTGGCTTTCAAACCATACACAAACCGTTGTAAGTAATAATTTAAAAAACCGCCACTTACTAGGTCGGCTCACTCATTCCCTTAAAAATGTGGGTAATCATTCCAACTTCCCATCCATTACCAGTTGCTTTTATGGTTTGGTTTAGGCTTATTTCATCACAGTAATTATCGGGTAGATTCATTAGTCTGCACCTTTCAATTTTAGTGTAATTCCTGTAAGGTAGTTTTCTGTTAAAAGCGTCAGGGTGTCTCCCTATCTCCATTGTGGTTAAAACCGTGTCTTTTGCTACCGTAGTAAGGCAGTTACTTTTATCTCTGTTAGTTGCTCTTACTTCAAGGCA
>Ga0307948_1000676_pt1 | contig 23308 bp, 23 predicted proteins | sample OrgLakmetagen280_FD_201824 | JGI IMG/M metagenome (GOLD analysis project Ga0307948, IMG submission 201824) | Saline water microbial communities from Organic Lake, Antarctica - #280 | ecosystem: Environmental > Aquatic > Non-marine Saline and Alkaline > Saline | place: Antarctica: Organic Lake...
TCTCTGTCTCTCTCTCTCTCTCTCTCTCTCTCTCTCTCTCTCTCTCTCTCTCTCTCTCTGTGTCTCTCTCTCTCTCTCTCTCTCTCTCTCTCTCTCTCTCACACACACACCACACACACACACACACGCACACTCAGCAGCAGCTCGTCATATTTGTGGAGCTTCATCACTGCGTCCATTTGAGTTGCGCCTTTTATTTAAGTTGGCCGAGCCTGAATGCGCAGCTTCGTACAGACAAGTCAGCTGTCGTCACACATGGAGCAGCTCACCTGCCCCCACCCCAAGCTCCAGTGCCCTCAATGCATGTGAACGACCAGGGGCACACAGCAGCATCCTCAAAGTGGGTGCGCACATCCCCCACCCCCCCCTGAGCCTTCTTAAACATGGAAGGCCCAGATGCGGAGGGGAGCTGGGTTGGGGGTACAGCAGTTGAGCGAGGTTAGCTCCTGAGGTGACTGCAGCAAAGGGAGGTGGAAGACGGTTGCAATGGTTGTTAGAGAGGGTGGCTTCTTCTTTCTTTGGTTTGATCTTGCTTTCAAGCCAGAAAGATGGGGGGAAGTGTGTGTGTGAACGTATGTTTGTGTGAATGTGTGTGTGAATGTGTGTGTATATGTGTGTATGTGTGTGTATGTATGTGTGTGTGTGTGTGTGAGAGAGAGAGAGAGAGAGAGAGAGAGAGAGAGAGAGAGAGCCACTGAGGGGAGTGGAAGCAATTGGTTGAGTGCGAGGATAAAGAATATGGAGATGTGGGAAGTGGCATCCCTGCAGCTTTTGCAATATTTCTATGCAGCAAAACGAAGCTTGGAATGGTTATGGGGGGGTACAAAGCCTTGTGGGGTGAGTCAGGCACCGATTGCAGAAACATGGACCATGCTGTGTGGTGTGTGTCGGACTGTCAGAGTGAAATTCCTCTCCCCTTCAGTGCATCTGCACTGTGTGAAATCAAAAATAGGGCTGGTCAGAACCGTATATACACACCGTATATGACAGTATATCTGGTTATTCCCTGCCAAAATTACCGAATATACAGATATACACCGTATATATATCGTTCTGGCCAACCCTAAGTAACATACATGGACTGTGTGGCATCAATTTGAGGGTCCTTTACCTGAAAACGTGAGTTTCACAAGCGTGGTCACATAAACATAGAAGGGATGGCTGCAACAGGCACACACCAACAATATGCCTTTTTTATGAGCATTTAGATCATGACCCGTTTTAACCACTTGAGACCACATAAGACACTAGCCAAAATTGGCATCAGTTCTTTTTCTTACTGCTAAAGACACACTCTCTCTTCTCCTCCCTCCCTCCCTCCCTCCGTCCCTCCCTCCCTCCCTCCCTCTCTCTCTCTCTCTCTCTCTCTCTCTCTCTCTCCACTTGCTTCCACACTAATTGATTCAACGCACCGTGACGATCTTCATGCCTGTCATGATGGCAGAGGCTGGGTTGGTTCCGTGGGCAGACACTGGGATGATGCACACATTACGGTGGCCTTCTCCGTTTGCCCTGCTCATGGGGTGAGAGGAGCGCACTTTGTGAATTCTTGCGTGTACCTCAGGTGAATTTGTTAAGGCATACAATTGATGAGCTTACTCTGTAGAGGCCTTGTATGGCTCCTGTTTACAGGTCGTCGTGTTTTGAACATTTATGTACAAGCTGAAGAAGGCACTTGCACATCTGCTTCTTTCTCTCACATAATTTTAGATGTGTAGGGTCAGCCAGAACCGTATATATACGGTGTACATACGGTATCCTTGGCAGTGGTTTTATAAATATACGATCATACACGGCGTTTTTATACAGTTTAGGCCAATTCTATAAGTGTGGCAAGCGCACAGGGCCACGAGGCTTGTGTACCCCTCGACATATTTATTACCTGTCTTTAGGGTTGTACATCCCGTCCGGGAATTGGAATAAGTAACAAATGCCAGTCAGGTAAGATTTCAAATGCAATTCCGGGTAAATTGCAGTGAGTTTCAGGAATGACAGTGAGAATGACACTGTGAGAATAAGAAGAGAGAAGGGTCAGCCAGCAGGAAGGGGAGGGGTCAGCCATCCCAGCAGGGCTCTTCCTCCTGACCAGGCCTCCTACGAAGCATGCGAGTGCTGGGCTTGAGTGCTTGCATCTTACATGGCATGCAATGCACCTTGGCAGCTTGCACCAAACTGACTGACTCCAGATGGAAGCGCCCCGCTCCTCCTCCCTCTGCTCCCCACCCTCCCCCTGCTCCTGGCCCTGATGAGGCCTCAACCAGCAGCCATGCGCGAACCTCGAGCAATGTCTAGCGCAAGCGAGCACACACACATACGCACACACATACACACACATAAACGAGCAAGCACACACGAGCACGCACACACGCGCACATCAGTGTTGTTTTAAGGGTTATAAAAAACCATGATTTCATGTCACCCCCCAATCTGGGAATTTGAGGAAACGTGTTCTTATACCTTTGTTCTCATATCTTTTTTCTTTTGCTGCCCCATCCCGCCAAGATGAGGCCTGCGGCGTTTGGTGTTCTGTACGTTAACTGTAAGTTGTGAGGAAGCATTTGCATGAACACAAGAAGTTTGTCTGTTATTGCAAGTTGGGCAAACTGCCCTTTCTAGCTGAGTTGTTCATCTATTTAATCCCACGGCGCTTCTTAGCTCTGAGCCACTCCAAAATGGTCTGTGGATGGGTAGGACCAACTCTGCTAGCTTAACCCACTCCCCTGGACGCATGGCTTCTCCAAAACTTTTTGGCTGAGAGAGGGGTTGGGGGGGGGGCTGTGCTGATTGTGGCTCATTATCAGACTCATCGCTGCTGCTTGCTGCAACAGGGTTTGCATCCTCTTGTTTGTGGGAGCTTTTGTGGGCCCATGGTCCCTCAAGTCCTCCCAACACTTTTCCCCCTGGCAACTTTGGGCGTTTTGATGGGGGTTTATTGCTCATCTTAATATGAAAATTAGATGTTTGGAATTTTCAGAATTTCAAAATTGTGATGTATGAGGGCCTTCAAATGCCCTGTGCGGGTCACAGATCGGTTTTACAAAGGGGCTCCTCGACACCCCCAAAACCTTAATTTCATCTTGATTCCAAAGTTGAAAACCCATGTTTTCATATCGATCGATTTGGTATCGATTAGATCATTTTGGTATATCGACTTGAAAGAAACACTGGCGCACATACACACACGCGCAAAAGCACATGCGCACACACATGCATATATACACAATACGTACATACACACAATACGCACTAACACAACACACACATGCACATACACAAACAAGCACACACACACGTACGCACACACACATACACACACGCATGTACGAGCATATAACCTCGAGCGCTGGCTGTTTATGCTTTTGAAGACATCTAACAATTTAGCAAATTTTCCAATCTGTATCCGAAGCCTCGACTCCTGCTTGACTCCTTCAGTGCAGGAAAAGAAGTAACATCACGCTTGGCGCTGTCGCCCCCGGCCCGGGAAACTTCATAACACCCTGAATAATTTTAAGAGCAGTTCCGGGAGACCCTGAAAAATTTTCAGGCTGTTCCGGGTCTACCCGAATAATTTAGGTACCCTGCGTACTACCCTGCCTGTCTTGCGCTTTGGCTCACATTTTACTTCCTGTAAGCATACACACACACACATCCACACACAAACTCATGCACAAACCACTCACAAGCATGCAAACACACATAAATACACACGCGCACAAGTACACACCTGTGGTAGGCGCGAATGCCCATGAGGCCCGCGTACTCTCCACTGGCTCCTGAGTTGGGCTGCAGAGACACTGCATCGAAGCCTGTAATGGAGCAAAGCTGCATGGCCAGGTCGTCAAACATCTGCTTGTAACCTTGCGCCTGCGTTCATGTGTGTATGTATGTATGTGTGTGTGTGTGTGTGTGTGTGTGTGCAAGCTTGCTTGCTTGCATACATGCATGCGTGTGTGTGTACGTGTGGTGATGCAGCAAAGGAGCCAGGATGTGAAAGATCTGCCGAACTTACAATTGGCGCAAAAGTAGTAATTGATTTCATTGTCCATGGTGTACACTTTGCAAACGTGTGTGGCTCAGCGCAAAGGTGCGTTACATTGACAATGCATCTGTGGGGAGGGGGCGGTAGTGAATGTGGACGAAAAGTAATAGCAAATGAAGAAGAGGTAAGAGCACCAGGCAGCTACCAGGAAGTAAGGACGCCACCACACGGCTACACAGACACAGAGTGGTGCTGGCCTGGTCTGACCAGCACACTCAGCACAGTCAAGACACCCACCCACCCACATACAATTGTTTCAAACACGACTGCTCTGCTCGCGCAAACGAGTGCAGGCAAATTGGCTCTCTGACCTTGTCAAAAGCAGGATGAGGAGGGGCGATGAACAAAATCGATGACAAAAAGCGCAGTACACACAACATTGGCACATACATAGCGATTGTTGAGACTGTGTGTACCGTACCTTGCCGTAATCGTCCTGGAGCCCAATCTTCATTTCACTTATAGTAAGCCTTAGCAGTCCCAATCTCTCCAAAAAATACTTAGCAATTCCCACATCATTCCTGGTGGGGAGTTTAGCCCAGCCAGTGTGTGCAGGTATGTGTGCGTACGCGTATGCGCAATTGTGCGGTGCATATACGGAGTACATAGCAAGGCAGTACTCACGTTGAAAGCAGGACAACCTCCAAGAAATGATCTGTCACGGTGCCAACGTAACTCGACTGTTCTCACCGACCCCACACACGCATATGATGACAAGGTAACAGACCTGGTCCACAGGTGCGAAGGGGTGCAGGCCTGCCAGCTCTGGCCATGTGATGGGCATCATTTCGGTGGTGGCATTCAGCTTCATGGTACAGGAGCCCAAGGGAATCATACTATGGGCCAGCGACAGGTCCCTGTTCTCCAGGCGCTTCAGATACCTGTGTGTGTGCACACGTGTGTGTGTGTGTACAGTGTCTGTGTGTGTTTGTCAGAACGACACCCCTTCACGAGCGTGTGCTTACTTAAGAGGGCCCTTGTAGAGGCTGCATGTGGCTGAGCAGCAAAAGGCTAGCGCATGCACAGCCTAGCCTAGCTCCAACACACGTGACAACACGTGTTTTTGAAATGTAGCAAACTGAGAGATTCTATACTGCACAGCGTGAGAGTAATACCCTCTTTTGTACACTGTCTTCCCTGTCCTCCTCCTCTCTATGCACACACACCAGCATCCACACAAACACTTGAGCCAGACTGGGCAGAAAGAGTCTGACACAATCTTCCTCACTCCCTACATACACACACACACGCCCAGCCACCCACAAGCACGCACGAAAACGCACACAAACACAGACGTGTGCACATACCTGAGCATGTCGTGCTCGTTGAGCATGGAGTTGAAGATGGGCTGCTGCATGAACTTAGAAGAGCGGGAAAAGGGGCCCACACCACCGGACACAGAGGGGGCTAAGGACTCTGCAGTGAAGGGTGCTGCCTTGCCACCGTTGAGGATCCTGTGTGTGTGTGCGTGTGATGCGTGCATACTTGCGTGCGTGGCCTGACGTACTTATATGCGCCAAGGATGTGCTAATTTATACACAAGAGCTTCTCCCCCCTTGCACAATTTCATTAATAGTGGGCACACAGCAACCGCGTAAACAGCTGTGCGCCCCTCAGTTTACAAAGACTCACTTAAACAGCTCGTCTAGGTCACCCAGCTTGGTGGTCTCATCCATCGAAATGCCAACGGTCTTGCTGTCGATCAAGCGCAGGTTGATGCTCTGGGCAAGGGCTGCCTTGTGCACAGCAGCGGCATCGCCCACCTGTGATACGGAATTCCAACGTGCCTGCGTAAGCGTCCAACCCTAAGAGGCTTGCAGTCTTCGTATACGCCGTGCACAGCCTCCAGTCTGAGAATGTGTTTTGCGTTTTGTGTTGCACACGCCGCGCTACACCAAAAAGACTGCAAAACACATCCTCAGACTGAAGGCTGTGCACAGCGTATATGATGTGCCAATCCATTGTCTGTGTGGAATCAAGGCATCCACGTACATACACAGAACCTGAGAAAGCATGCTCGTGTGGAAATAGGCAGATCCCTCTACACGCAGCCCTGACAGGGGGACGGTGAACCCACGAAACGAATGCACTCTTTGACTGTGCATTTATCTACCACTGTAGTTTCGTGCAAAGCTGCCTATTTCACACCACCACCATCAACAGCAGCTGCAGCAGCAGCAATAGCAGCAGCAGCAGCAGAGAGGAGCAGCAGTTGAGCGCCAAGGCACACACAGTTGAACGAGCGGTGTGCGAGTCAGTCCCTGTTTTCTGCCAGGAGCTGCTATTTCATGACACCCTTCATTGACTGCCAGAGCTGCCACTGTGCACACTGCACCTCACACCCAAGGCACCCTACACCTCACAGCACCTATAATCCCCCTCACTTCCCACGTCTCCCTTAGGCTTGGGATCCAGACATTTCACACCTAGCAAGCACTGTGCCAGCAATGGAGGGAGGGTGAGCTGCATGCTTTCTGCATAAAATGGCCTGCTGGACCTCGCTGCGGCAGCGCAGCATAAACAGCCTAAGGTGTAACACTCATACTCACAATAATGTCCACCATGGACTACACCGAGTTGCCGCTGTGAGAAGCACCACTCGAGCTCAGCACAACACTAGGCACGTCCTTCAGCACAGTACAAGCGCAACCCTGCTTTTGACTCCTTACGTTGATGGCCACGGTGTCAAAGAAGGGTTTCCCGTGTGTCTGGTGGCCGAGCTTCTTGGCGCCCTCAGCCAGGACAGCAGCCAGCCCATTCACGCGTGCAGCAATGGTCTTCAGCCCCTCTGGACCATGGTAGACTCCGTACAGGGAAGAGATGTTGGCTAGGAGGGCCTGTGCGTGTGTGTTTAAGAGTGTGTGCGTGAGTGTGTGCGTGTGTGTATGTGTGTGTGTGTGGCGTGTACCGGTCTCCATGCTGCAACGCGCTCTAAGGACAGCATGGAAATATAGGCATGTTGTGAAGAAACAAGGTATTTTCACGAGCTTCAAGTTAAGGGCGACACACACACACACACACACCTGCGCAGTACAGATGTTGGAGGTAGCTTTGTCGCGGCGGATGTGCTGCTCTCGCGTCTGCATGGCCATGCGTAGGGCACGCTTTCCTTGTGCGTCCACACTCACACCAATGATGCGACCTGTGAAACGTGTGTATGTTTGTGTGTGTGCTCTTGTGTGTGTGTGTGTGTGTGTGTGTGTGTGTGTGTGTGTGTGTGTGCGTGTGCGTGTGTGTGTGTGAGTGCAGGGCGTGAATGCAAGCTAGCATCAAGACACACAAACACTAAGAAAGTCACTGTGAGGACGCTGATCCTTGCTGTCGTGCATTGTAGTGAGAATATGGAGTACTTGCGCTGGAAACCTTAACTGCCTACGCGTGCATTTGCACACACCTGGCATGAGGCGCTTGTAGTCGTCATGGCAGGCCAGGAAGGCAGCATGGGGGCCTCCATAGCCCATGGGCACGCCAAAGCGCTGCGCTGAGCCAATCACAATGTCAGCACCCCACTCGCCAGGGGGCTGTAGCATGGTCAGGGCCAGCAGGTCCGTGGACACCACCACCTGTGTGTGCATGCGTGCATATGTGTGTGTACGTGTTGCCTATGCATATGCAGGGATGGGTCATACGGTCATACGGCGTATTCGTATAATACGCCGTATGGTATTTAACGCGTATTTTACCGTATTGAACGTCTCTGAGGTCCGTATGACCCATCCCATATAATGTTCAGTTGCATAAGGGAAGACAATTAGGTCACCAGCCGGCAGCGTGGCTGCAGACGTGGCTTAAGAGGGAAATACGTGGAAATTAAAGCCCTGCCGTACGAGAGCACAGGTCAAGGAATTACAAGGCTCTGTCCCTCCACCGCCAATACAATTTGTCTCAAGTCCTCTTTCCGACTTATAATCGCCAGCACCGTAACCCAACTCACCATACACCATTCCTTTTTTGCACCAGAGGCATCTGTGCCCCTAATTGGGGCAACATGCGTAACACACCACAAAACTTGTCCAGCTCATTCACACCTCAGACAAATCATATGTAAGATTGGTTAAGAGCCGTAAATGAACACCGTACATGACCATACGTATGGTCATTTCCCTGCTGAAAATACTGCACATACACTGTAAATGCGTATGTATGTATGGTGTTGGCCTACCCATCTGCTGTGCCCACAGATGATGTGGCAGCATCTCAGCAGAACAAGCATCGCCCTTCTCTGTCAACAAAAGCGACCTCAACTGCACAAACGAAAGACCATAATCTCTTTCTCCTCCCACGCCCTCTAAAGGACCCACCTTGATGTTGGCAGCGTGCGCAGCGTCAGCAATGCTCTTGTAGCTGTCGATGGAGCCATCAGTGGCAGGGTACTGTACGATAAGGCCACACACGTCTTTGTCCATGGTGAACGCACCCTCCTCTTGCACAACAGCTTCTAAGCCCAGGCTCTCCGCGCGTGTCTTGCACACCTCAATTGTCTGGGGATGGCACTTGCTCTGTGTGCGCAATGTGTGGGCGTTTGTGTACGCTCATGTTGTGTGTGTGTGTGTTTAGTGTGCATGCATAGTGTGCATGTGTGGTGTGCGTGAGTGCATACATGCATTTGTACACGAAATATGACTTTAATACACATTGTTTAGGGTTGCCTGTATATTTGTACATGCTAGTGCAAGCAAGAGCAGTACAGACAGTGCACGTGAAATCGCTAGCTTGATTTGCACACGTGCTCCTTGTCCCTACATGCACCTGACTACTCAAATGTAGGAGTACTATTAGCTGTTTTTGACATGTTAAGCACTCACCGACACTAAGAATTTCGTTTTCTTGCCCCGTGCAATTGCTGAGCACATGGTCATGGCCTCAGCAGCTGCTGTAGCCTCGTCTAGGAGGGATGCGTTGGAGATGCTCATCTTGGTCAGGTCTGTCACCATGGTCTGGAAGTTCAGGAGCGACTCAAGCCTGTATGCGTGCGTGAGTGTGTGCATATTTGGGGTCCCTATCGCCTTTCCTTTGCATCATATCGCAACGTTGGTTTTGTGGTGTTGAATGCGAATAAGTGTGTGCCTGCTCAAGCGCATGCCTGCTTGCGTGTGTGGTTATATGTGTATGCATGTTTGTTTGTGCGTGTGCGTGTGCGTGAGTGCGTGAGTTTAAGTATAAGTGTGTTTGAAAGCCTTGGTGCTTGTACGTGTATGCTTTTGAATGTGCGAATGTGTAACGGAAATGAACCACTGTGTTGCTGCAGGTTTCTTATCTTTAACCCGGTGCAGGCAATTTCTTGGCAAGAAAACCTACCATCGTTGTGAGGCTCATAATGCTTCAGGGAACACCGCACGTACCTGCCCTGCGCAATCTCAGCCTGGTAGGGTGTGTACTGAGTGTACCATCCGGGGTTCTCCAGCACATTGCGTTGAATGACAGGCGGGAGGAGCGTTCCGTAGTAGCCCATACCAAGGTAGTTCTTGTACACCTTGTTCTTGCTGGCCATCTCCCTGTGTGCGAAGCAAAGATAACATTCTTACTCACTCCCTCCTGGCACAGCCTCGGCACATGTTGCCTTGCGTGCTGATGAAGGGGGGCCTGTTACATTGCACGGTCGCAAACCTGTAAGCACTTCGTTTCCACTTTCACCCTCTCCTCTCACTTGAAGTACTCCAGGAACTGGCTTTCAGTCATGCCAGCTGTGTAGTGCTTCATGTCCATGCCATCCTTCCTTTTGATAGAGGCAGGCACGGTAGCATCCATCAGGGCCTGCAAGGACTCGAAGCCCGTTGCAGCAACCATCGCATTGATATCCTCCTCTGAACCGCTGTTGTGGCGGGGCACGAAGCTGTGTGGGAGAGAAAAGGGAGGAGACACGGGATTAATTCAATTCAGAGCAGGCCAGAGTGGGAAGCCAGTTCATCACTTCAGAGAGGGCCTGCCCTCATCCCGTAGAACTACTCGCAAAATTCAATGGACAAAAAACTACGCACTGGTCGCTGGGCTGCAGAGCGGCCACGTTCAGCTCTCGCATCGCACCCCTGGCCGCGAAGCTGGTCTGGGCGGGGGCTTCCGTCCTGCTCGCGGCCCCTACATGCATTAATTCGTGCAAGTAATTGCAGTGCGTGTGCAGAAGGACCGTCTGCGTACAACGTGCGGTAGTAGAGTGTCTATCGTGTCTGTCCGGTTTCGTGTGTACGTGTGTGAATGCAATTGCTGAAGGGCATTGTCGCCTCTCTTTCCCTCTCTCACCCAGCAATGCGCCTCGCGAGGCCTGGTGGGACAACAAACGCCTGGCTCCATCCACACCGCTGATGTCGAATAGTTTCACTGCTTGCAGACCACCACCGCTGCTGCTTGCTACTACTGCGCTGCGCTGCTCAGCCAAGCGAAGGCCGGCAGACAGCGCCTTTTTTACATTCCCACGTCCCATTTTTATATTTATATTTTAAGGAGATTTTTGTCTTTGTACACGACATGAGGGGGTGACTCCATTAGGGACAGTTTGACCAGGTGATGATGGTTTTAAGGGCCCCTTCAAGCGTTATTGATAAATCAAAAAAATGGCTACACTGGGTGGTCGACAGAACTTTCTTGGTGTCGTTACTGGACAATTTTCAGTTACACTGGGTGCTCAGATATGTTGCACCCAAAAGCCAAAATGCAACTTGTCGCTGTTAGGATAAGTGATGAAGAGAATGCTCATTAAATAGTGTTCATTCACCAAAGCATCCGTAGTTTTTGCTGCATAGAAATACAGCTATTTACATTGTATAATGATGCTGTTGTCATTTAGCACAATTTTCCTGATGAGAAGTTGAAAGGAAGTGTTGGGAATAAAGTGCGTTGCATTTCACAAAGCAGCTGTATGTTTCCTCGCACCACTGTCTGTTGCAATTGGAGTATAAAGCAGTACAATGGACATGAACTGCTACGGACAAGTCGGAAAACTGCGTATTTGGGAGTGGGTGAAACGAAAAATAGATATGTGCGCATTCCAGCAGTACTCTCGTAAGTTTCAAGTCATGAGAACGAAACACCAATTTTTTTTATCAGCGTGGTCAAAAGATTTGATACAGTTGATGTGCGAGTTCAGCCGGAAAAGTCAGTCCCGACGCGTTGAATTGGAATATGTTAGGCTTCCTCCTGGTACAGACGCCTGTCGCTTCCTCTCACTAACATTATTTCTTCCTTTTGGGGGCAGTTAGGAACTCCACGATCCGCACACCTAAGAAGAAGTCAAGGCCCCCCGGCACGGCACTCACCCGTACCAGCAATAATTTTTGAATACATTTTTGACCTGGAAGAACATTTTCGACTAGACCCGGACTTTACGCAAAACACTTTTTGGTGCCCGAATCGCCCTTTCGTATTGAAGTCTTCTTGCCAATTTGTAGTGGTGTTTGGGCAACATGGCCCAAATTTCTGCTCGCAGCAAGAAGATTGTCAAGGAGAAAGGCCAGGAGCCCGATGAATTTGAGGAGTCTGTGGCCCAGGTTTGTGTGTGTATGTATGTGTGTTAAATCTGGGCTGCTTGGCACCTGTGTGCATGAGCAGTTGCCCTCTCGCCGGCAGCCCGGCGAGACAAAGTGTGCATGAATGTGCAAGTGGGTTCTCTTTCCCTCCTCCTATCCTCCCTCACCCTCCCTGCCGCCTCTCCTCCTCTTCCCACCAGGCCCTCTTTGACTTGGAGGCTACCAACGCGGAGCTGAAGGGCGACCTGCGGGACCTCTACATTACGTCGGCCCGGGAAATTGACATCCACAACACCACCCGCAAAGCCATCATCGTACATGTAAGGGGAGGAGGAACCAGCTGTACGTAAGCTGCTAGGCCGTGCTGCATTTTGTAGGGGCACACACAGATGTTTGCAACACCCTGAGTGCCAAATGCTCGCAGGTGCCCTACCGTCTGCTTAAGGCCTTCCACAAAATCCAGTCGCGCCTGGTCCGTGAGTTGGAGAAGAAGTTCAGCGGCAAAGACGTGGTGTTCATTGGCACCCGGCGGATCATGCCACCCCCTAAGAGCGGAAAGTCCATCGCCAGGCCACGCTCACGTACCCTGACTGCGGTAAGTGTGGTGTGACGTGTGTATGTGGTGGGGGTGGGGGTGGGGGTGGGGGTGGGTGGGTGCACGCGCGCGTGTGTGCATGTGTGCGCGCGCGCAAGTGCGTGTGTGCATGTACACAAGTGCAATGGATTCAGGAATTCTTCCAGGGGGTTGGGAACAAAGCAGGCTCATTGAAGCCACATTCAGCGCAACAGCAACACCAGCAACATCAGCAGCTTGGGAACTTGCAGAAACCAGCTTTATAGAGGAGGTTGTGAGGCGGTTGCAGACATGCTTGCGATGTTGCACCCTTGCATCCTGTGCGCCGGGGGAGGAGGAACGGGAGGGGTCCTCTCGCAGGTTTTTCAGCGAGCAGCTCAGGGTACCCTCTGAGCATGTCTAATTCGTCTCCACCAGCTGCAAATGCTGAGTGAGAACTCTCTTGTCAGGTCATAAAAGAAGAACGGAGACGAGAACTAGGCCTTTGCATAGCTGGCTTACATTGTTCAGTCTGCCTCTTGCCAGGAATTTCTCATAAGCTAATGTCCTTTATACATCAGCATTGCATGCATGTAGCAGGCGTCGAAACGTGGCTGTTGAGTCACCTGCAGTCCCACTTGCACTCATCATAAGTTTCAGTTTAGTTCAAATGCCTGCCTATGACAAGCCACGTGTAATGAGCCTCATTGTCCGCCCTGGGTGCTGTTAATTGTATTTCTAATAGAACTTGCGCACCAATGATCTCCAGAAGTGAAAACTAGTGCGTATCGCATGGCTTTTTTCCTGCTCACTGTAGGCAAGTGGAATGGGCGACTTGACCGTATTGGTATAACTGTGTCCCACGCAGAACTGCTTGTTCTTTACCCCCCTTTGTCATCTTGCAAATCTTCAGGTGCACGAGGCTGTGTTGGACGACCTTGTACACCCAACAGAGATTGTTGGCAAGCGTACACGCTACAGGGTGGACGGTTCCAAGATCCTCAAGGTGGGTCTACCCCTGTGGCTGCTGAGCCCGTGTTCAGGGTTGCACACCACTGCATGTGCTTTTTCTTGCCCTTGCTGTGCTTTACTTCATTGGGCTTACTACGTTTTGGACGCTATAGGGCATTGAGGTGACTTTGATTTGACATGTTGCAATTCGTGTTCTTAGCTCAGAACTTGTGTTCCAGGCTGTGCGCTGACCACAATTTTTTAACCTTGTCATGCTTAATCATGAGGGGAATCAAAGTACTGTACGGTACCATATCACTGTGCTACACGAACTTTTTGACCCCTTCGCGGTGTTTAGCAATATAAATAACTAGGGGCCTCGCGAAGCTCGCATTACAATTAACTAGTTAATTAATTTTAAGCATGAACGGGGGTAGGCCGAGAAAACCTCTCAAGCCGCCCCTCAAGGGGACAAACAGCTTGAAGGCCCTCTCTTGGGGAGAAGGACACCAAGAGGTTCCTCTTAGATGCGAGCACTTGATTCCCCTGTCACGAAAATGTGACCGTGAAATGTGGCATCCTTTTTGGATCCGAAAGAAGCGACATCCGATAAATGGAGGGTGTCTTGTGATGTAGGGCGTCTTCAATCCCTTCACATGCGCATGCACGCAGACGTACCCTCACAATTGTATACACAACACACACACACACACACACACACACACACACACAATTGTATACACAACGCACGCACACACGTACGCGCACACACACACACACACGCACATGCACATGCACACACACATACGCACAAGTACATAACGCACACACGTACGCGCACGCACACACACTCACACACACGCACACATACGTGCACGCACACACACACGTATGCGCGCACGCACACACACACACACACACACACACACACAAGTACCCGCATGCATACACACACACATGTATGGGACATGTTTACATATGTATACACGCACACGTACTTACACACGTATGCACACACACACACACACACGCACAAGTACGCAATGCATGCACGCATGTGTGTATGTACACAACTGTACACTCACACGCACCTACGCAACGCACGCTCACACGTACACGCATGTACACATACACACACGCACGCACATGCGCACAAACACGCACGCACGCACATGTACGTGCATACGCATGTAGTTGCAGCTTATAGGGCCAGAAGGCCCTCGCATTGTGTTTATTGATCATGTACGCCCCCCTCGCATCGATCGCTTAGGGTTTATTCAAACCTCGGATTGGTTACGGTACAGTACGGTATGCAGTCATGTGTGAGCAAGGAGTCTTAAAGGACATGGCAAAAAAACTTGACATGGTGTCAAATAGGCCCCGTGAGAATCATGCTGAACAGCCAATACCCTTTCTCCCTGTATTTGCAAGAGCTCGTTATTGTTGATTTGACATCAGTTGCCAGGCAGGCCCTGCTACGATGCCTCAAAAATCTGCTCCTGCTGAGTGGCAGGGCCTGCCCCGCCACCCTTGACGTTCGATAATTGAATGACTTATCTCAATCACTGAAAAGAGGGTGTCAGCTTTCTTTTCTACTTCACAGGGCCTGCTGCGCCAAATCGATTTGTTTGTGTCGTAGTTTTTGTTTTTTGACGAAAAGAAAAGATTGTCGCTGCATCAGCTGCCAGGTTTTTCACCATGTTGTTGTATGCTATGCACATGGAATTAAACTTGCTTGATTTACCGAGTGGGAAAAATGCTGGAAGCGTTTTCAGTTGGACGTAGTGTTTCCGCTTCACAAAGTGGACACGTTGACTTTTTTGTTCTATGCGGGTTCCATTTCACAGTTCCAGGCTAATTTACCATAGCTGGCTCACACTCTAGACTACCCAGGTAATATTATCAAGGTGCATTTTTGTGCATAACCCTCTCCCCTCCCAAAGGTCCTGTCGTGCATACGAGGCTGATTGAGCATATGAGGCTGATTGTCTCCGGTAAAGTGCTCCTTCTTCTTTGTGAACAGGTTCGACATGGACATGTCTGTACAAAGCCTCGCAGATTTGCTGACCACTCTATGCGCACAAAGCAAGGATGCCATTTTTCCGGTGCCTTTTGGAGGACACCATCCTGTTTTTGCATGTAATTACTACCCACATACTTTTTATCTTTACAGGTCTTTTTGGACCCTAAGGACCGCAACTCAACTGAGTACAAGCTAGAGACGTTTGCTGGTGTGTACAAGAAGCTCACCGGCAAGGACATCGTGTTTGAGTTCCCTGTGACTGAGGCCACCGCATGAGCAGTCCAAATAGCTAGACGCAGGGGGAAATAGTGTTCCAGACTTTTGACACTCCTGTAAAGACCCTATAAAGACCACAAAAGCCATATTCTGACAGGGTTTGTACCGTTTTTTGCGCTGGGCAGTAACACGCCCCATCAGTGTGACGCACTTCGTTGCAGCAACGGTGGTTGCAGAGTATACATAGTAAGCCATCAGTCAAAACGTGCGACTGCTAGGCTGCTGGCATTAACTACCATCCCTCTTTTTGTACACTAAAATGATGAAAACGAGACAGCTTGTAAGTCTCAAAAATTTAGGTTGGATTATTAAGGCATTCATTCTAGAATGCTGCTCAACCTGTGAGAACAAGGTAAACCTCAAGACCAACCAGTCAACAAAAGGAAGCAACGTAACCAGAACAATGCTGACTTAAAAACACGAGAGTACTGAGAAGGCAAGTTAGTAGACATTAACCAAGAACATTTGCGACAAAGCGAAGATGCAGGTGAATACTTCCAAGATGCATGCCCTATTAGTAGCCCATAAACGTAATTTACACAATGGTTGCCTAGAAAGTAAATACCTCAGGGACAGACACGTACACGCTCATACAGCGAAGACGAGTTTCGATACGTGAAGAACTCCTGAAGTTGGAGTTTGAATTACGTACCTGGGCATGATGATGTAACGCACAGCTGGCCCTTCGACATGGTGATTCTCACGGGGCATTAATTTATAATTTGGCATTGGTTCTGATTTGGCAATCTTTATAATTTGATATTAATCCCGTTAGGTATTTTTTGTGTAAGGGCGACCTTCTCTTTCCAAAGGCTCAGTTCTTGCCACCAGCCACCAGAGGGGAAACTCTTGACACCAGAAGGAGAACGGGAGCAGCAGCACCAGCTTGCTGGGGGGGCTCAGCATGTCTAAGGCAATGGATCCTGTGGACGGCGACGCCTATATTGGCAACGGAGTTGGTATGTCATGCTGAAGCAGTGGCATGGACGAATCGTGCGATTTTCCCTGGTGTTTGTAAAGTGAGACTTGCAATCCATGCTAATGGTACCATGGTTCGTCGTGACAGGTATCTGCTTCTTCCTTTTCCTGCTCAACGTGGCTTCACTCCTGTGCAACCCTGCAATACTCAAGAGCGCAAAGCTCAAGAGGGTGCGGTGGGCACACATTAAGAGTTGTGATGTCCTGGGCGAAAGTTCACGCCGTCTTGAAAACAGGGACTTCACATTTTGGGGGTGGGCTGGCTTGAACCATCAGCACCTGGTATGTAGCTCAAAACTATTGTACGTACAGACAGCATTAACCACATATTTGCGTGCGTGCCTCAGAATGTTGCACATAATGCACGCATTGTGGCGTTGCTCCTCCATCTTTACTTAGACTTGAAGTAGCAATTGCGCCATCACACACCACGTACGTGCAGGTTGATGGGCTTTTTGGTCCCTGGGGGATGCTCTTGTTGCGGTTTCTAGAGGTAAGTGCAGTGCAAGCATTGCAAACATAAATTGCCCGTTGCAATAATTGCACACGACCTCAAATACACACACCGCTTCCTCATTTCCAGGTGGTCGTATTTTTATTCACAATGATTTGGCAGGTGCGCCTACCTGGGGGATGGTGCAGTTGTTATTTCCTTGCTCAATTTTACCTTTACAGCCTGTGCAGCAGATGGTGGTATGCAATAGTGCCTTTTCACTGCATGTTGTGGTCTATAATTTACAGGGCGCTTTGTGTCGATCAAACCTGCTTGTCACCATTTGCTCCCGCTTTGTTTCATCCGTTTGACCTGTGTGTCTGTTGTTTGATCTGCACCTGTGTGTGTGCAGTCCATGCTGCTTACAGTTAAGTGCGCTCATTTCTTAAAGAAGGAAGTTTGCCCTTGCTCAGTTATTACATGACCATTATGCTCTTTGGTTCAACTGTCTCTGGAATTGTGTTATAGAGGCTGCAAACTAGGGGACACCTGTTCAAGTCAGGCTTGTTAAAAATACGCCGTACTTCGGCTTTCTTGACCGTAATTACGGTGCCAAACCATATTATACCGTAATTACAGCAAATCAGTAAATCAGATTGTCTTCAGGACGGTTGTACGCCGTATTATAACAAATACGTTCTGTACCGTACAGACCGCAAGTGTGCCGTACCGTACATCATGACGAGCCTAGTGTAAACCGCTGTGCTGTGCAGGCCGTGGTTAGAGCGACTCGGCCCTCCAGATCATCTGCCAGTGACCCAATTACATTCATGAAAGTGGACAATGATTGTCGATTGTAGTAAGGGTGCTTGCTGTTGTAGGTTTATAAAAGGTGTCTTTTACGCCTTAGTGCAAAGATGAGACCATGTTCTCATCTTTGGGAGGACGGTTTGAAGTTGGCCCCCTCTGATGATGTACAGCAAAATCTACCATATCTACCACATCTACCACAGGTTGTTGGCCCCAATGAGCTCACCAGCTATGAAACTGCTGAAGGAGTCCCGCCGTCGTGGCTGACTTTCCTTACATCCTGGACCTTCTTGGTCTTTGGGACGCAAGCTGCCTGCGGATTTTGTTTGGTTTTGAAGGTGAGGCGAGGAAAATTCTCCCTTTGCCAACTGCTGCATTTCAAAGTGTTCATGTGTATGGCTGCTTGCATGCATAGATTATGTGTTCATGCACCTTTATCGTTCCTGTTAGGTTAATATAATTGTGTTGTCTGCCCTTCTTTCTGCCCCCAGCCTTACTTTTGACAGCCTGCACTTTAGTCTTTGATTTGATGAGCAGCAATCACAGGAGAGATAAAATGGAACAAACTAGTTGGTAGTGACAGAAAGCGCAACGTGACGGATGAGCAGTCTAACTTCCTCTTAGTCTGACTTTGCGTTTAATTGGCCTTACTTTACCTCGTAGGAGCTGCTGTGCTTCTACTTCCAGAGCAGGCCTCCTCCTCCTCCGTCCCCCTCTTCTGTTGGTCCAGCCCCTGTAGTGGAGGCCACTCACAATACTGCCACTCACGATACTGCACTCACAATACTGCCACAGCAACTCCAGGTATGATACTTGAACAGGACCGTCAGATTAAGTGCACACAAAGTGAATGTGTCGTTGGAGTCAGCCTTTTCCAATCAAGCATTGCAATCTTGTGAACGTTCACAAAAATCCATCCATCAAGTGCACTAACTCGTGTCATTTAAAGACTCTTATAGCTAGCATTACAGCTCAAACGCCTTTTTTTTCGGTTCACCTCAGCAGGGGTGCCTTGCTTTCTTTCAACAACAGCTAGTGCATTTGCCTCAAATATGCTGTGCCTGCTGTGCTTGCATAGTGCCTCAAGAAGTAATGCACAGGCACCTTGGCCGCTCATATCCCCACATTGGTCCTACGTAGTGGGGCAACCTCTGCGCCTGACATTGTCCATACAAATCTACCTATCTGTAGCCTCTCCCTGTCCCTGGCTTTGTGCTCAGGGGCCACAGCAGCCAGTAGCTGAGGGCTTCCACGAAAATCCCCCGTTCTCAAACGTAGAGAGCTGCAACTCGCAGCCCCATTTCGAATCCCTAAAAAATGGAAACCTTCAGACCCATTTGCCCTCAAAAAGCTGGCTGGACGTGCTGCTACCTTGGACAATGCGGTGAGTGTCTGGGGCCCTCCCGTGTTCTGTACAAGCATGGTGCTGTGTCCAAGTCGTGTGCGTAATGGTCCCCGTGTTGGTCTGAACACTTTGCAGGGGTGGCTTTGGCAGCGGCTGTCCACCCCGGAGCCTGGACTTCTTTGACAAGACTTACTTGATCTTGTATCAGATTGCGTTTACCGCCTCCATCCTGGTCTCCCTCTTTTATTGGTGTGTGCAAAGTGTGTATTGGAGTGTTTGATTACGGAAATGAATTACCAACGCCCTTTTTCATAAGTAGGGTCTCTCTACTTTTTGGGCTTGTCCAGTCGCTTAGTTATATGCTGCTGTTTCTTTGGCAACCTCAGAGTTACAAATGATGGGGAATATGGATAACACCTTCATCCAGACTAAGTTCCTAAAATAATTCCATACGATTGACAAAGTGTTGCAAAGCAGGTCCAATCTAAGGATCATGAAAAGCATACAAACACACACAACACACACATTTGCACACACGACATACACATCCACACACGCAACACACACACTCACACGCACGTACGCACAGGGGAGCGCTGGCAGGGCAAGGCAACGTCAAGGCTGGCCACGTGCTGAGGCACGGCGCTCACGGTGAGTGTAGGGACAGCAAGAGGCACTTCATACTTTCCATGCAACTCTTTGAGATTCCTAAAACATCACACTGTGCTGTGCTGTGCTGTGCTGTGCATCAACCCAAGAAGGACGCAAATCAAGGCGCTATATTGTTTTCGTCGGTGCAACAGAGATGTCAATCATTTGCAAGTTAGTCCGGTGCAGAGTACAATTATTTTACTCGTCTGCCTGTGTGTGGACCTGGCTAACTGAGTTGTGGCTACCTGACCTGCTCGCTTGCTCACCTGTAAATGACTGGATAATTGACGTGCAGGGTTTGCCATGCTGCTAGACGCTTGCCTCTCGCGAGTGCCTGTGGTAGCGTTTCACGTGACTGTGGTCTTTTGGTACGGCACAACGTATAGCGTCTTCATGTTCATCTACCAGATCAGAGAGTGAGTACCACGCATTTTTGACTTCTGTGCAGCAGTTGCTGGTCTGCGTCCTTTATGCTCGTGCCTTGGCACCCTGGTCTGTCCTCCAAGTAAGGGACTAGATACCGTGCAGCTGTGCAGGCGACCAAAGGGTACCTCCTCTTTGTATGAACTCAAGAGAAGGTTCCACTTTGGCACCGAGCGTGGTAGAAATCCTCCATCGCAGGATAAAGGAGGAAAAATCAACTTAGCTGAGTGACCTTCCCTATAAATCCTTCTTTTCACGAATTTACCATACCTATCAGTAACTAACAAAGCGTTAAAGTCAATGGGACCGAGCAATGTGCCTCTGTGGCCTGACCCACTTTTGGCAAGGGTTTGAATGGCCCCAGAAAATTTGATTCCTTATTTTCCACTACGAATAATGTATATTACAGGAGCAGTACTGTACTGCGACGTTAACTGTTGATGAAATCATTGTGGTTGTACAAATGTGTGTTTGGTGGAGGTGTTTGGAGATTGCCTTTTTGACAGGATTGGAGTCCTGGAGTCCCTAATACTTTGTCAGGGCATGGCTGGAGTTTAGAACCTGCCCACCTAATGCAAGTGGGTCTAGCACCTTTGTTCCTTTTGTTTGTGGCAGTTATTGAGTTTATGGTTAAGGTTCCAGCGTCAGCTGTGATTTGGGATACTGAATACTGAATGATCTGGCAGAGCTAAGTTTGTCTCTGACAATGTCCTGCACGTCACCACAGCAAATTATGCATGTATCCCCCAATTGAAGTCTTTAGGTTTTTTGCTCTTAGGACACCTTGCTAGCAACCATAAAAGCAGACTTCAGAAATTGAGAGGCATGAGCTCACGAATGCATTGATACATACCTATGCTAGTTTTTGGGGGCCTCAGATATCCCCCCAGAAAAGTAACGCGAATCAGGAGGTGGCAGGCTGTGCCTGGAATCGGAAGAGAGTCCTGATGAGAGGCATTTCAGTACTGGAACCACGTGGCTGGCACTACTTCAAGCAATCACGTATCATCGTTTAGGTGCAATATAAAACTCTCATTGCCCAAAGCACGGCTGAGGCTTGCACACACAAATGTTGTACAGTCCGGTACAGGTTATGCTGTTTAAACCGACACCTTTGGTACTCCACTCTATTGATTTCGTAATTTCCGAGACTAGATGTTTCTTAATTGTTTAAACCTTAATGCATGCCTTTTATTCTGTGGCCTGACTACACACTCAATCTATGTAGGTGGCGATATACTCTGGTAGGCTGGAATGATCGGCTCAGCCCCTTAGCTTACGTGGTAAGGATAAAGAGTCTTGTTATTTCCAAGTAACTAAGGTTCTGGTTTGTGTCTTTGGTTTGTTCAGGCTGGCACCTGCATTCTGAGTGCAATTGGAAGTAGGTAAAAAAAAAGTTGTACGTAGAATGCAAGAGAGATGAGCAAGAGACTCCATCCGCTTTAGTTGCCAAATTGTCCTTTTATGTTAATATTTTTGCAACATTCTTGCAACATTCTTGTCCATTTTGGCAAGCGATTTAGAAAATGGCACTTTCAATAAAGGTTATGTTATATGCGCTGCCTCAGCTGCCATCTCATTCCTGCCCTTCCTTGCCTCTTATAGGTCTATTCAAGCATGGGATTCGTCCAAAGTCCATAAATAGGGCAGATATCTTACTGTTATCTTTCCCTTTTTTTCACACCTGATACCCGTATCATCATCTTCACACCCATTCTCTGTGTCAATTTACAAGTGGAGATCCGTTCCATGTTTCCCTGCCTGCAGGTCCTGTTCATCATCATCTGCATCCTACATTCCATTTTGTAAGTAGTGAAGATCGTTCTTCATTGTGAAACTCATACGCACAAAGGGAAAGTCTACGTTTTCTCCTTGGTTTTAAAGCACATATACTAGCCTTGATAAATGCTCTGGGTTGTGGAACAAAATTTAATAAAATTTCAGTGGCAATCTCCATCAAACCACAGCACCCCCCTCGACTAAAATTGGCAAGGTGCACCTGGTGAGCAATAATAAAGCTGTACCCGAGCACTGATGCATGCTCATGCTCGTGCTCACCTCACGGCACTGCCAAATGTGCTTAGGTTGCCTGCTGCTTGGATCCTTCAACTGCAAATGTCCTCTCGCTTATTTCTTCCAGGTTTGGCATTGCCCTGTTGAGAGATTGGATTCTGCTGAGGGCATCCAAGTCCATAAATAAGTAGATTTTGTGTGAGGGAAAACTTTGTTATGCCAAGGCGTGCTGTTGTACCGAAGGAGGTGGCTCGTGTGTATAAATTTCTTTTGTACTTTAGTCTTTTCCGTCACCTCCTGATAGGTGCTCTAGTTTAATATTTGCACGAGTAATAAAGGCTTAGTCCTTTTCCCAAGGTGCTTTTTCTGGAAACTGTGTCTTTTTTTATTACCTCCCATGACGTGTGCGAATGAATGCTTTTCAAGTACCTGCTGTGCAGAGCATTGTGTGCAGCTTTTGAATATAACCTTCATTGAATGTTCCTTTATTTTTGTGACCATAATATCCCAGTAATATTCCTGCGTGAGTCTTTGTAGGATTGTGTCATTGTATATGCTGGTAGACTGCACACATCATAACGTGTCAATTTTGCAGATATTAACGCCTTGCTCCTGAGGCTTGGGGTGCTGGTTGGTCGAGAAAATTGTTTGTGATAAAGATCTTGAAACTTTTAAGGAGTGTACCCTTTTTTCTTGCATTCTTGTGCACTTTCCATGTGAGAAGTGAATGAAAAGCACTCTTATGTGATGTTTAACCATCATAAGTTGGTTTACTCATCAGTAGGTGGGTAACCTGCGCCCATTTTTTTGTTGTCCAGTGGTTTCGTCAACTCTGTGATTTTGGTTGGTAAAAAAGTGTAAAGCCCCCCTGCCTGCACAATTGTAAATTGTAAGGAACGAAAGCAGGCACCAGCGACAGATAGCAGCTCCCCCAAGACAGCCAGCCGTGAGCAAGTTGTGGTATAGTTGCGATCCTTTCCCAAACCCAAACCTTGCTTCATTGCAGAACTTCAAACACTTTTTGCTGCTGCTGGTGCATTTGAGCTGGCTTGACTTTCTGCGTGTCTGCACTGGCTCTGCTTCCTTCAAGACTCTCTGTGCTCAAACTTTTTTCTGCTAGTTCTTAACTCCTTTTCTGGCATCCAACTTCTCAATCGCAACTCTCCTTTTCTTCTCCAAACTTGATCTTTTCTATATCTCTCGCTTAGCTCTCTCTCTCTCTCTCTCTCTCTCTCTCTCTCTCTCTCTCTCAATGGTTACAATGGTTACAATGGGGGGTGACCTTCAGCCAGGTAGTTTGGCTGATCGGCTGCTGACTGGTCTCGGCCAGCCACAAATAAATCCATAAGCTCA
>Ga0307948_1000677_pt1 | contig 23301 bp, 24 predicted proteins | sample OrgLakmetagen280_FD_201824 | JGI IMG/M metagenome (GOLD analysis project Ga0307948, IMG submission 201824) | Saline water microbial communities from Organic Lake, Antarctica - #280 | ecosystem: Environmental > Aquatic > Non-marine Saline and Alkaline > Saline | place: Antarctica: Organic Lake...
CAAAGGCAAACGCCCCCACCCCCACCTCCTGCTCCCAGTGGCCTCCCCCTGCTACAATTTGCTTGCCTGTCTGCACCTCCCCTTTGTCGTCCCCACTTTCCTCTCCAAAGTCCCGCCCATTATCTGCACCACCCTTCAATTGTCTTGCTCAAGATAATGAGTTTGAGGAGAGCCTGGGCTGCTGCACTGACACTTCAGCAGCAAGCATGTGTAGTCCCCCCCTTCCTTGCACCCCCACACGGAGCGTGTCAGCTTCATACATTCCTGAGGTAAGACAGTCACTGACTTCTGCATAGGCTTTAAGGGCGTAAATGTTACAGCTCTTCATGCCACTATTACGAAGCTGCTACTTATGGAGTTTTTTCCTTCATTTCCTCTACTTTTCCTTCAGGCCTCTCAAAGCATCCCTCCTCCTCCCTCTCCCCGCATGGCTGCTCAGGTGAGCCTGGTGCACTTTGTATGTAGGAAAGCTAAAATGCAACCAAAACATAAACGTGTTGCCCTACATTTGTCCTAAATCCTGTTCTTAGTTGCCATTCCCGTGCCTTCCAACCGGGAACTGCATACCGCATTCAATTTGGCTTTTGCTACTTTGCTGGAATACCTATTACGCTGCATGACGGATGGATTTAGCTGCTATCAAATGGAAAGACAAAGAAAAATTACTGAGGCAGTTAAAGTAGTACCTTGAAGAAAAGGAGAGGTAACTTTACTAAAACAAGACATGAACTTCAAGCAAAGGAAGGAACACTTGCAAGCACTAAACAGGAGAATGAAGGCACTACAGACTTGAATTCCAGGCTCTTGACAGGCAAGCTGCAGACAGCAAGCTAAGCTCAGAGTGGACAGCCGCTAATTCAGACAGGCCACTCTTTATAATGTGCACAGACTAGGCTTGAACGTACCTGAGATTAAAACAAGCCACTCTTTGTAATGTGCACAGATTAGGCTTGAACGTACCTGAGACGTGCCTTTGAAAACCTGTGTCGGAAGCACCAAACAACATATCAATGTTTAGAGCCACATGCATTGCTAGCCCTTGCTGTGAGGCACTGATCAATTTAAAGCCAGCACCCGGTCAGGCCTGATCTTCTTACTTAAAGGCCTGAATGTTGTACATGTCTGCCCAACATAGTTTTTATTAGCTCCAAGATTAGGCTCATGTGTCTAACATGGTTTTTACCAACTCCACGATTAGGCTTGTGTGTCTAGCATGGTTTTTGCCAACTCCACGACTAGGCTTGTGTGTCTAGCATGGTTTTTACCAACTCCACGATTATGCTTGTGTGTCTAGCATGGTTTCTACCAACTCCACGACTAGGCTTGTGTGTCTAGCATGGTTTTTACCAACTCCACGACTAGGCTTGTGTGTCTAGCATGGTTTCTACCAACTCCACGACTAGGCTTGTGTGTCTAGCATGGTTTTTACCAACTCCACGACTAGGCTTGTGTGTCTAGCATGGTTTCTACCAACTCCACGACTAGGCTTGTGTGTCTAACATGGTTTCTACCAACTCCACGATTAGGCTCTCATGGCAGCAGCAGCCCAGCGCGGTTTTGGCCCGCCACCTTCGCCATGTCGCAACTCTACCTCACTGCCCCCTTCCCCTCTAATGCGTCAGCAGCGGCAAGCAGCAATGGGTGCCCAGGCAGTCCCCCATGCTCTTACTTCGCCTGCAAGGCTGGGGCAGCAACTGCAGCAGCAGCTGCCGCAACAACAAGGTCAGGAAGCGTTCTCAGCAGTTGGTCACCTGTATAATGCTATAGGTGTGTGCATTTATATTTACTTGCTGTGCATTAATATTTACTTGCTGTGCATTTATACTTACTTGCACTGCATTTATGTTTACTTGCTGCGCATTTATATTTACTTGATGCGCATTTATATTTACTTGCTGTGCATTTAAGCCTATTACTGTGTTGGATGCAGCTCCTCTTCTCCCTGGTAAGTCAGGTTTGGTTGGTTTAGGTGACCCATACTCTGAAGCTGAGCAAATGACGATGAGCTTAGGACGGCGCATGAAACGTAAATGTGTTTCCTTGTACCTGCAAGAGCATACATCTACAGTGATGACAACAGCTGAACATATAAATCCCATCCTGTGATCCACCAGAACAGCTCTGTGGGTGTGTGGCGCCGTGTGACCACGCACGCAGTATATGACGTTTTATTAACAAAAGAATTCGAGTGCCAGAAATGTTTTGCTCTTTTTCCAAAGGCTTGGCCGATTTTCGTGGACATCCTTGGCCGATTTTCGTGGACATCAAATTGTTCTGCAGATGAAGGTGCTGCTGCTCTGGATGATTTCCCCTGTCTGCCCCAGCACACCCTTCCCTCTCTGCCTGACTCTGCATTGAGTGCACTGTTCAGCCTGCCAGTCAGCCCAGCTGCTAGCGCTCAGACGCAGCTCCTACAAGCTGACCAGCCTTACCAGCAATGCCAGAGGCCGTTGAAGACTGAGGAAGAGCAGCACTGCCAGCAGAGGCAAGATCGATCTTTAACAGGGCAACAGGGTTACAAAAAGAGTGAGAGGGAGGATTTGGGAGGGAGCAAGCATTCACCTCCTCCTGCTGAGGCATCCCCTCCCCCTTTCTCACCCAGTGTCAGTCCCTTCTCTCTTCGTCAATGCACCCCGCCCACACAATTTTAGCCTAGCTTTGAAGCAGCCAATGTCTTGCTCCATTTGCAAGACAACGCTCTTTCTCCTCTTTTGGGTGGCAATGTACACACGTGACATGCCGTAGAATATTGAGTCAACAGAAACAGTGAACAGAAAGTGAAAAGGGAAGGAAACATAAGTATTATGCGTGATGCGCTAATTACGATTGCAAACTCTGCACGTTCAGGTGCTACTTGTTCCATAGATTGCGTGGACGGTATTTGCTTTTCTTTACCTCGTCTTACAAATTTCACATATTGAAGCGCTGCGTGTGAATTCATATCTTGTTGGCAATTGTGGAGTTTGTGATGCAGCTGATCCTTGCTAGATCTTTGTGTATGGCAAACAGTGCTGCAAACTGGAGCGTTGTTATTACAAATTGTTTGTAGGATGGCTGGTGCATAGTAGCAATTTTATGTTCAGGTTTAAAATACAAGCTAATAGCCATGTAATTTGAGGCATAATTGGTGTTCAAAAATGAAGATAAGTCTGAATTACCTACATTCAACCAGTTTGGCGGCGGCGAGGGGCTTATAGGCACTGACATGAAAGTGCTTTTTTTAATGCTGGATGAGCTAACACCACCAGTGAAGAATTCCATTTCCTTTTTTCCATTCGAACCTAATCCAGGGGAGCAGTTGCTAGGTCAAATTGTTTGTATGTGCATCAGCCATTTTATTGGAGAACTAAAATGGTCCTTTACAAAAGTGAAATTGGCCTGTAAGTTTTATGGAATTTATACCAGAATAAAACAAAACCGTCTGCTCCAGTTTCCTTATTCATTACATAAAGCATGGCATTTTCATTTAGCACCACCACCTCTGTACTGCCTTTCGCACACAACCCCTTTCATCCGATGAGCAGTCCTCAGTAAGGGCTTTACAATTTTTTGGTTTTAACAGTTTATGCTTCAGTCAATTGCTCAAGGAAGTCCTGCTCGCCGACGGTAGCTCCAGGAACAATCTTGGTGTTCTGCTAACAAATATTTAAAACGCAGGTAGTGAAAACCACTCCCAACATTCTAGGGGGAAGTAACCACTTTGGTGTTGGGTACCATAAAACCATAGAAAAGAAGAAAGGATCAATAAGGATCAGGAGGCTTGCAGGCTTGGCTTGTAACCTGGCTGCCCTTGATAAAAGTTGGTAATGGTTCTGGAAAGGGCTTGTCTGGCATGGACAGGTTTGGCAGCATAGTTGACAGATTGTGCATGAAGCTTAGAAGCAGGTTTCTTAGCTCTTTGAGAGTCAAGACCCAGCTCTTAAAAAGGCTCCAGTGTGTGATTGTTGTAGATGGTACCACTCCCACCCACTCCCAAAAGGATGGTGTGGAGGGTATCGAGGGCTCCTTGAAGGACGGTGCAGAGGTCTTTGTGCTGTTCCTGCGCGGCGCTCATCTGGTTCTGATGTTTGGTATCCTCGCACTACTTTTATCTTTTTGAGGTAGATCCTCTGCTGAAGGCTGGCGGTGCTGCTGAGGTGCTCCCAGTCTCCCTCAGTTGCCCCCTGCCACTCCAACGTACTCAGCCCCCTCCAATATGTTTGTTTGTCGTTCTTTTGTTTTTGCGTCTGCCCCACACAATTTTTGCCATGGGTGGTCTATCCCACTCAGCCTTATTAAATCAAATACTAGAATGCGACCTTATAAACCTGAGCCAGTTGTGGTAAATCTCAGTTGCAGACAACTCTCGTACTGACAGTTTGACACTTGTCACTCAAGGGAGGAAAACAGCAACAAACTTGCCTACCACCATTGGTCTGCACTCCCGGTGCAAGGTGCAAATGCACTCAGTTTCCTTACAACGTAGCTGAGTACAAGAAACCAGCATGGATTAGGAATAGATGTTGTGTTGCGTTCTGCAACATTCAATGGATGCAGAGACAAACAACATCCTTTTGGAGAATAAAATAAGGAGAGGCTAACTACATGACTTTGGATCTCCCACACTACTTAGAAATGCGACTAGTGTAGGTTTTAACTCCTTGTACACACAACACAGTCCATCTCCAGCAATGCTTCTTCTACTTGGTAGGATGCATTGTGTGATTTGCTAGACGATGTCCAAGATGAACAATGTGTCTTGAATAGGTATCTGTCCTCCGACTGATCCCAGTCTTTTTTTTGCGCTGCAAGTATGCTTCATTGTTTGTGAGTCCCTGGCATGCTATCACTACGCAATCCTGCATCAGACAGGTGTCCATAATTGTGTGCATTTAACTGAGTTAGAATTGTGTTGGAATTACATGTTAACTCCCCTATCAAAACAATGACACTCTTTCATTTCTTTGTGAACTAGTGGTGTAGCATGGAAGGGCAGCATGTCACGACAGATTACGGTACCAGCTTTAGCATGGATTGCAAGTATGAGCATAATGTCCGCCAAGCCCCCTCATCAAGGTGTGTATACTAACGTCTCCTCCCCCTCTCGACGTGAGAAGGAGGCAACGGCTCATGCGCACCAAGGTGATGATGGTTGTCTGAGAAAGATTGAGCTTGTTATAAGAGGGTCATCTATACAGGGCCAAACAACCAAATAACCGTAAAACCTTAAAACCGTTGTTCGAATAAAAAAGGGGGGTTGTTCACATTGTAAATTATAAAGAGGGTAGCTGCCCTGAAAGCCTGGTGGCCCGTGGTCAGGCCAGACTCTTCGGGTTCGCGGGTTTGAATCCGCCTGGTAGCGTAAACCATGCTTGTGGTGTTATCACCCCTGCGTAGTATTTCTTATAAAGAGGGAATGTGGACACAAGCAACTACGGTTTTACTGGTGCAGGTCTGTTGTCAAGTTGTATAATAGCATGCTCAGATCCAACAGTAAAATGTAAATTTTCAAGCAGGTTAGATGCTTTTCAAGGGTCGCAGCGCTGTGATTCATTTGTGCAAGCAGTGTGGCAGGGTACTTCCTTTTCTTGTCCAGAATTCACTGATGATCTCAGACACAGGTTGCGGACAGCGTGGAAAAATGTTGAGGGATTGAAACCACAGGGCACAAACAGCAAGTTGGCAACATATCAATCTCTTCTTTGCAGTGCCTTTTGATGTGTAGAAACGCAGTCATTTGTGCTCTGAGGAGAAAGTTTGCTACCTGTTCGGTTGATTTTCGGATGATTTTTCTGTAGAGCAACCTATTTGCGACAACAAAACAGTGCCCAGGTGATTAATGATTTTCTCTTGCAACACACTTTTTCTTTTGTGCCTGATATGTTTTGTTATTAGGTGAGAACCAGTTACAGGCCGATCAGCCGAACAGTCTGGCTGAAGGCCCCCCCATGTAAATCTGAATCAACTACTAGCAGTTGATAGTAGCGTAGTACGCTGCCAAACTTGCCCAAACTTGTCCACACCAGGCGTGCACAGTACTATTATCAACTCTCATCAGGAGCCGGTTTCAGGTCAAGCCTACAACCCTCCTGCTGGTCCCCATTGGTCTTCTCTTTTCTTTGTGGTGGAAGAATTTCAAGGTACCCAATTCGTAACTCCTTAAGTTGTGTAGGGAAATCTTTTAATTTTGTTCCCTCTGTAGCTCAATTAGCAATAGACTATGAAGAGAAGTTTTATTTAAAAGGGGACTTAGCTTTCCTTGGTCAAGTAATCAGAGGAGGTACCAGATATTATCAAACGATTGAGGTCATAATTTACATGTTGCTTCAGTATCAGGGATGTGTCATATAACATACGCATCCACAGCTTTTGAAATGCATTCACGCGAATATTAGGCAGGCAAGTCAATCTTCTAAATTAAGAGGTGCACATACTACTATTTTCCTCATTGGTCTGAACAATCACATAATATTATAACTAATTACGTGTTGAGGGCAATGTAGGAAGCACCTTCTCTTACACACGCACTATGCTGACAAGGTTGGCATTCTAGTTTCTACAAGAAATAACCTTTCTCCAGGACTTAACAACACAAAATTCAAGGTTCCCTGAAATATAGAAAAACATGCGCTTGCCCCCTTTGCGTTGCTGAGCAGCAGAGCAAGCTGCTAAAACAGCAGCTTCAGCACAAGCAGGAACAAGATGATCGGGCCACAAACTATCCTCCCGAGCCCTATGAAACTCTCCACGGCCTCCAAAACGCTGCTGGGCACAATATTTTTATCAATATTAGTAGAGTATACTTTGAAGAAGAATGTAGCCCATAGCAGAGCCCGACATCGCAGCACGAGTCAGATCGCCGACCAAGCCTGGGTCAGCTGCTCTGCATCCTCGCAATTTTTTTTTTTTGGATACTCCATGAGATCAATGGTTGTGATCCAGTACTCACAATGCCCTGTGGCCGTAATGTCAGCCTGTGGGTTGGTGGGTTGGTGGGTTGGATGTCAAAGCTGACTTTGTTCCGAAGATCGACACTGTAGGGTTAATACGTATTGCCCTCTTGGATGGCAGAGAACCCTTGTTTTTGAAGATCATTTAGGTGTTCATCTGGTGCAGGCTGAGATACGTTTGGTGCAGTGATTTGCTCTTCAAAATTGTTGAGGCTCTGCTTGAAGCTTTCACACATGTTTGTAGTTCTTCTGGCTCCCAGGTTGGGTTCCATGAAACCTACACAAGCTCTTTTTTTTAGAGTAGAGGATACGATTTGTCTTTTCATTTTGGTTCAAATTGATACAAGCAGGGCAGGCCCATGAATTATTGGCATCATTAGCTTCCCTTTCAGTGGCGTTGCAGCAGCTTGCCTTCAGCAAGCATTGCAAGTGGTAGGTACGGTTGCAGATGTCACAGATATACATGTCTTTAAAAGGTGGAGAAAGGTCTGGTGAGTTCAAGACCTAGATGGTAGGAGCAAATTTCACAGCTTGCGCACTTAATTTGGCTCCGGGCAATAGTATTACTGGATTTGAACACTAGTCCAACCGATTTAAAGAGGGGTAGAACCCATATTTCAATATTTATAGGGGCATCACTCCATCTGCACTCATAAAAACAAGGTATGCACTGCAATATAACACAAGCAACAACAGTCACGGTTTTGGTCTGGGTCTGGGTGCTAAGGCACACAGCCCTCCTGACCCACATTAAATTATTTTAATTGTTTGCGCGGTGGGGGGTTGCCTGGTGCGGGCACCTACGTAGCCCCCTCCCTTAATCATGCTGGCTGTGGTATCACTACCAGCGGAGTCTTTTCTTTTTCTTTTCTTTCTAAGTGTAGTGTTGTTTCTGTCTTTGGGGTGTATCATCTGTCTCTTTTCTTGGGGGTGAAGAACCTCCAACTATCTATGTGCAGGATGTCCATATCATCATAGTAGAGTGTGTTGATGGCCTCTGTGGGTGTCATTGAGAAAGCCTTATCCTTCTTGTACGTCCAGAGTTCTTGATGAATAAGCGTGGTGCGCAAAGGGGTCAGGTTTAGGCTAGGAAGGTCATGGAGTGTATCGAGGATCTCACATCTTCTTTTCCTTTGGGGTCTGCGCTGTGATGATGGTGCTGGGTGTTCTGCAATCTCAAAGGTAGGGTTGATGTGTACCTGGTAAGTTATTGGGTTGATGATATTGATTTGCTTGCTAGGTGGGAGGAGTGATAATTTGTGTGACGCTTGTGTTGCTTGGTGGTTGTAGCTAGTGATTTGCGAGCGTGTGGTGCGTTTGTTTGGCTGACTGTTTATAAGTTGTTCGGTAGGCTGAATTACTATTTGTGAGTTAAATGCAACAACTGTGGTAGGATGATTCCTTGTTCTGTGTGTTCCTCACGTGTTCCTGGGTCACAGCAGATCTCGCAGCTGGAATCTTCCACATCTATGCGGGCAATAGGCTCCGTGCTGATGATGGTTCTGTTTTTGCCGGCTTTAAGCAGACGAAGACCCCATTTTTCAATTATCAAAGGCTCATAGTGCACGTGTGTGAGGTACTGCTCTTGGTCTTTGGCTTCTGTTCATCTGCTCTGCATTTGTTGTTGACGTGCAGGCGATGGTCTACCACTTTTGCAGCTTGCAGATGATATCGGTACATATAATTTAAAGCATCAGATGGGTCATTAAAAGTTCCTGCAACGCAAACCTTCTTGTAGTCCCAAAGAGAGGTTGCCCTGTTATCAGGGTGAAAGGGTTGACGGTGATATAAAAGGTTTGAATTTTCAGCATAACACAGTTGTTAAGTGCAGCTGTTAACCTTTTTGATTGTTTTTTGTTGGGACCTATAAGATGAGCAGCCATGCCAGGCTGGAGGCCTTTGTAATACAACCTAAACTAAACTTGTGGATTTGTTGTTGACTGGCAAGGACCAGTCACAGGCCGATCAGTCGAACAGTCTGGCTGAAGGTCCCCCGATGTAAATCCAAATCTGAAATGGAATTACACCGGTGTTATTTGTAGAATAACTTGCTAACAGCTAGCTCACAAATATGTTGCACTCCTGCTACGCCAAGCACATCAATCCTTGAGCAGAAAGCAAGTTGCACAACGCAAAACAAAGCTTGGGAACCACTTTTCATCTTCGTCCACAGCTAGCAACATTTCAGGCGAGTAAAAAGTTGCACAACGAGAAACATAGCTTGGGAACCATTTTTCATCTTCGTCCACAGCTAGCTACATGTCAGGCAACATAATTAAAACCGCGAAAACTTCCGGCAGCATTTTCCGCTACGATTCTGCCACAGTAGAGCTTCAGTTGCAATAGCTTCGATAAGATCAATGAAATACATGTAAAACATTGCGTGTAGATGTCGTGCACACGTCCTGAGGTTCCAATTAAGTGACGCTGCAACTTGGTCGGACCAAACGAGAGCACCTTCTCACCTTTGACTAATATCGACAACCAAAACTGTGAACAACCAGCGAGCCACAAGCATAAATTCCCAAACAACTTCTTCCAGCGACCAACACAACAGCATTTATCGTACAAATCAACCACAGACATAAATAGGCACAGCCTAGTGCATCGCCCCTTCACTTTCCTTGTTTCAAGCCTCATCATACAAGCGAATCATACAGCGTGTTGTTCATACATGGCAGCGTCCTTTAGTTAGCTCTTCCTACACACACTCCAGCCAAAGGGTTACATATCATACACGGTGCACAGAGTACAAATCTGGAGCGAGAGGGGCAGGCATCGCTTGCCTCCACAGAAAGTCCACTCTTGTCAGCATCTCTCTCTTTCTCACGCACTCGCAGCTCTCCACACCTCTCTCACGCATTCATACAGAACTCAACACTTCCACACAAACCCACACAGAAGTGCAACGCACACACACACCCAGACATTCTCCACATCTTTCCAGCACACCCCCACAGTCCAAAAATTCCTCTCATACAACTCTCTTGGGTTCAGGTAGGAAGGAGAGCATGCGCTGCTCCATCTGAAGAGGCCTTCACTCCCTTCCTTAGATCATCACACAAAGAAAACAGCTCTCTTGGGTTCAGGTAGGAAGGAGAGCATGTGCTGCTCCATCTGAAGAGGCCTTCACTCCGCTCCTCAGACCATTACACAAAGAAGGAATTATACACTTTGCTGCTCTCTTGTGTCCCTCACATCGCATTGCGGTTTGTTACACCCTGCAGCAGTTTATGGAAGCAGCAGCACGTTTATGAAAGCAGCAGCAACACACAGGGTTTTTAATTTGGCCTGCATGCAAGCTCTGAGTTTCATATTGGTATTAGTTACAACATTGAGTGTGGAAGTGTGAGTAATTGGAAGTTTGGAAGGGGCAAAAGGAAGAGGCTGGCAAAATCAAATGACGTCTCCATATACATAGGGCTGGCCAGAACCAATTAAACATACCGTATACGACCGTATATTCCGCGTTTTCCCTACCAGAAATTGTTTTCACATTGCTCTTTCTACGATTTTTTTGGCAGGCCACAACCTCCACGTTGGCGAAGGACCAAGGGTCGCGCAGCCGGGCTTCAAGAACCCTTTACTCAAGTATTTTGATGCTTGTATTCATGCGTTTTATATAAGATAGGACGCCAAGGCCTGACACCTGCTATTTTGTTCAGGTATACGATGGTACATTTTGATAGACTGAGCATACGTTTCACTAGTGATCACACACACACTCACACACACACACACACACACACACACACACAAACCAGGTTCAGCTAGGGATGAGCTGCAGCAAAACTGTGTACACCACATTTCTTGCATGACTGTGCCATTGCTTCCAGATGTATGTAAGACAGAACAAGAGCAACATACATGCGCACTGGCGTGCACACACACACACGCACACACACGCACACACACACACACACGCACACACACACACACACACACACATCAAGCTATGACTGCTAAACTTTCTGTAGGTGCTTTGCACGACAGCCACCGAGCTGTGACTATGGGCGGCGCAAACACGTATGGGGATTTTTTGTTAGGCCACAACCTCCACCAAGGAATCACCTGCTGTTCGTCCAAAAACTTCTCGGCAGCAGACACACAAGGGTCCTTTGCCAACGCATCCAGAAGCAGCCGCTCAGTCACTGTGTTAACAGGTTGGGATGAGCAAAGGGATGAGCTAAGGGATGAGCAAAGGGATGAGCAAAGGGATGAGCAGAGGGATGAGGGATGAGCAATGGGATGCGCAAAGGGATGAGCAAAGAGAGTATGCCTATATGCCTGTGCTTTTAAAAGGGGTATCTGCAGCAGGCAGGTGACACGGTTTGCTTTGCTAGGATTCTGAGCACGCAGTCGCAAGTTATGGCATATAAATAGGGTTGGCCAGAACCGTATATATACACCGTATACGACCGTATATTTGGTGAATTTCCTGCCAAAAATACCGTATATACACCGTATATATATGGTTCTGGCTAACCCTACATATAAGGCAAGCACACAATTGAAGAGCCTGGACAAGCAACTGCAAGTTAAGGTAGATACACAAGGAACTATGCAGAGACCTCTTTTGTCTCTACAGTCTACACACACACACACACATGCACACATGTACAAGTACTCAGCACTTGCATAAGCAAACACAAATGTACACACGCACAAACACACATGCACACACACACACGGACCTGCATCTAGGGGCACACCAGGCAAGAATCCCCCGTCATCCTTTTTGCCGGAGGGCCTGCACACAAAAACAGTGAATGGGAGGAGGATTTATTTGAAACGCAGCTCAAATAAATTGACTGGATGAAATGAAATGGAATGTGTGTTTGTGTGTTTTGTGTTTGTGTGTTTTGTGTGTGTGTGTGTGTGTGTGTTTTGTGTGTGTGTGTGTGTGTGTGTGTGTGTGTGTGTGTGTGTGTGTGTGTGCGTGCGGCAAAGCGGCTGCAGACCGTTGCTCATATTTCATAGTACTAGGGTTGGCCAGAACCGTATATACACACCGTACATGACCGTATGATTTCCCTGCTTAAAACACCGTATGCACACCGTATATACGTACAAATATGTGGTTCTGGCCCAACCTACTCATATCACACGTCCCCAGCCAATGACCCCCCCTCAAAGATCAAGATATGTGAGCGTGACCGGTGAGAAATTAGCCACCAAGGACGTGCTTCTTGTAGCTGTCCAGCACCAGGCCACTGTGTTTGATGAATCAGGCCACTGTGTTTGATGAATCAGGCCACTGTGTTTGATGCACCAGGCCACTGTGTTTGCTGCACCAGGCCACTGTGTTTGATGAATCAGGCCACTGTGTTCGATGCACCAGGCCACTGTGTTTTATGCACCAGGCCACTGTGTTTGATGCACCAGGCCACTGTGTTTGATGCACCAGGCTACTGTGTTCGATGCACCAGGCCACTGTGTTTGATGCACCAGGCCACTGTGTTTGATGCACCAAGCTACTGTGTTTGATGCACTAGGCCACTGTATTTGATACACCAGGCCACTGTGTTTGATGCACCAGGCCACTGTGTTCGCAGCACCAGGCCACTGTGTTTGATGAATCAGGCCACTGTGTTTTATGCACCAGGCCACTGTGTTTTATGTACCAGGCCACTGTGTTTGCTGCACCAGGCCACTGTGTTTGATGCACCAGGCCACTGTGTTTGCTGCACCAGGCCACTGTGTTTGATGCACCAGGCCACTGTGTTCGATGCACCAGGCCACTGTGTTTGATGCACCAGGCCACTGTGTTTGATGCACCAGGGCACAGCAACGCAAAAGAAGCATTTATACATTTAAACATCAGCTGTCCCCTTTAATTTAAACAGAACCAACCCCAAAAGCCATTGCGAGGGCCTAACAAAGAGATGCTGATTTCATCATCACCATTCATCATCACCATTCAACAGCACCTTACACGCAAAGTGCCTAAGGCCAGAAACCACAAGAGTGGCAGCCTCTTCGGACTCAATAACCAATCACGTTTACGTGAGAGAGCAAAAAATGACAGACAACACTCACACGTAAAACTTCACAGCACACGCACCGTTTATTCTCAGGCCTGAAACCACAAGAGTGGCAGCCTCTTTGAACTCAATGGTCGGTCGCGTTTACGTGAGAGAGCAATAGATGACAGACAACACTCACGCATAAACTCCACAGCACACACACCGTTTATTCTCAGGCCTGAAACCACAAGAGTGGCAGCCTCTTTGGACTCAATAATCAATCACCTTTACGTGAGAGAGCAATAGATGACAGACAACACTCACACATAGAACTTCACAGCACACGCACCGTATATTATCAGGCCTGAAACCACAAGAGTGGCAGCCTCTTTGAACTCAATAATCAATCACGTTTACGTGAGAGAGCAATAGATGACAGACAACACTCACACATAAATCTCCACAGCACACGCACCGTTTATTCTCAGGCCTGAAACCACAAGAGTGGCAGCCTCTTTGAACTCAAGGGTCGGTCGCGTTTACGTGAGAGAGCAATAGATGACAGACAACACTCACGCATAAAATCCACAGCACACGCACCGTTTATTTTCAGGCCAGAAACCACAAGAGTGGCAGCCTCTTTGGACCTGTATGATTGTGCACGTACATGCAGGGGAGCAGTACATGACAGAAACTACATCCTACACAAAGTTAATTGCACACTTGCACACGCACCCTCCCGTGCTGCTCAGGGCCTCAATCCCTCCTCCCTCTTTCCTGCCGACCTCGACCTCCCCTTTCAATGGGGGCGCAGGCAACGAGGCAATGCTGTCAGGGGATTGACACGCTCGGTCTGGGTGCAGGCCTTTCAAGTCTATTGTGGTGCCCTCAGGTGTTTGATACTGGGCCACAGTCACAAAGAGCGCCGAGCCGTCCTGCCGTGTGCATGTGTGTGTGTGTGCGTTTGTGTGTGTGTGTGTGTTTGATACTGGGCCACAGTCACAAAGAGCGCCGAGCCGTCCTGCCGTGTGCATGTGTGTGTGTTTGTGTGTGTGTGTTAGTGTGTGTGTGTGCGTGTGTGCGTGTGTGTGTGTTTGATACTGGGCCACAGTCACAAAGAGCGCTGAGCCGTCCTGCCGTGTGTGTGTATGTGTGTGTGTGTGCGTTTGTGTGTGTGTATGTGTGTGTGCGTGTGTGTGGGTACGTCTTCATTACCAGCATGGAAGTGCGTGATAAGAAACGAGGGTGGCATACGAAGAGCCATTCCAAGCCCAGCACGCCCCACAAGAAACTCCCAAAGAATTGCTATGGTACAAAAGAGAACGCTGGGTGCAATCTATCAGAAGAAATAGGCTCATGGTAGGAGGTATGCTTGTAATTGCACACAGACGTAGATGCAACTTTGCTCACACAAACACACACACTTACATGCATGCAAGGCACATACTATGAATGCAATACACACCGCATACACCTTTGCATACACACACACAAACGCACACACGGCATTTATTGACATAATTGGCCAGAACCATACCTATTTCGGTGTATGCACGGTGTTTTTGGCAGGGAAATCACCAAGTATATTGTCATATACGCATATACGGTGTACATAGACAGTGCTGGCCAACCCTAAGGATGCACCTGTAGAGGGAACACAGTCTGGATGCGGCCCTTCCCATACGTGTTCGTGTCGCCCATAATCACAGCTCGGTGGTTGTCGTGCAAAGCACCTGCAATTGGTTTAGCAGTCACAGCTTGATGTGTGTGCATGTGTGTGTGTATGTGTGTGTTCAGTAGCTGTAGTGCAATGACATGCAAAGAGTGTCAAACTGTACAGGACAAGGCGCACGACTGTTGTCAATACATACAAGGCATGTCAATACATACAAGGCATGTCAATACATGCAAGGCACACGACTGTTGTCATTTCATACAAGGCATGTCAATTCATACAAGGCATGTCAATGCATGCAAGGCACACGACTGTTGTCAATTCATACAACGCATGTCAATACATACAAGGCATGTCAATACATACAAGGCATGTCAATACATACAAGGCATGTTAGCACATGCAAGGCACACGACTGTTGTCAATTCATACAAGGCATGTCAATACATACGAGGCATGTCAATACATACACGGCATGTCAATACATACAAGGCATGTCAGCACATACAAGGCGCACGACTGTTGTCAATACATACAAGGCATGTCAAAATGCATACAAGGCATATCAATACATACAAGGCATGTCAATACATACAAGGCATGTTAGCACATACAAGGCACACGACTGTTGTCAATACATACAACGCATGTCAATACAAGGCATGTCAATGCACAATACATACAAGGCATGTCAATACATGCAAGGCACACGACTGTTGTCAATACATACAAGGCACAACACATAACCACAGTAATGCACATACAAGGCATATCGTATACTCACAGCAATGCACATACAAGGCACAACGTATAATCACAGCAACGTACATACACGCACCCACACCTGACACTATCTCACTAGCACTGGCGCTCATGCTGTTGACCTGTGTGAGTAAAATGCAGGAATGAGGTGAGATGAGGCAAAAGGAGAAACGCACTCATGCTGTTGACCTGTGTGAGTAAAATGCAGGAATAAAGTGAGAAGAGGCAAAAGGAGAAACGCGCTCATACTGTTGACCTGTGTGAGTAAAATGCAGGAATGAGGTGAGAAGAGGCAAAAAGGAGAAACGCGCTCATGCTGTTGACCTGTGTGAGTAGAATGCAGGATGAAGTGAGAAGAGGCAAAAGGAGAAACACGCTCATGCTGTTCACCTGTGTGAGTAAAATGCAGGAATGAGGTGAGAAGAGGCAAAAAGAGAAACGCGCTCATGCTGTTGACCTGTATGAGGTAAATGCAGGAATGAAGTGAGATGAGGCAAAAGGAGAAACGCGCTCATGCTGTCAACCTGTGTGAGTAAAATGCAGGAATGAGGTGAGAAGAAGCAAAAAGGAGAAACGCGCTCATGCTGTTGACCTGTATAAGGTAAATGCAGGAATGAGGTGAGAAGAGGCAAAAGGAGAAACACGCTCATGCTGTTGACCTGTGTGAGGTAAATGCAGAAATGAAGTAAGAAGAGGCAAAAGGAGGAGGGTGTGCGTCCTGTGACATCAATGCAAGCAACAGAGACTGAAGGCGACATTTCCCCACTGTGATTTTTGAAATCCTTGAAATGTCAACAAACTCTGTTTTTTAGTGAGGTTTTTGGTTGCAGGCTTTATGTGAGTTTTTGGTTGAGTTCTAGTGAGGTTCTTGGTTGCAGGCTTTATATGAAATGTCAACAAACTTTCTGTTATCTAGTGAGGTTTTTGGTTGCAGGCTTTATATGAGTTTCCGCTCAGATGCCCTAAAGGCATAAATAGCGTAACCTTACTTTAGCTTAAGTTCAGCTTCCTTAATTTTTTCCATCTAAGCACATGCCAACGGGACCAAAGCACAAACAGAAATTAGGGAAACTGCTACTCACAAGCAAGACCAGGGGATCATGGGTGATTGTGGGTTTACCGTTTTATGTGCGTTCTTGAGCTGAAGCAACAAATGCCAAGCGGCACAGGTAAAAAAACAAAAATCTGCTACTCACAAGCACGACCAGGGGGTCATGAGTGATCGCGGGTTTGCCTGTCATCGTGGTCTGCGTTTGCTCAATGCCATCTCTGCTCTCCACATTGAACACCTTCTTCTCTCCGTCCAGCCACATCGCCACAAGGTCGATGCCTGCACCCAACACAGACACACAGGGGGAACCTGATCACATAAAGTCGTTGGGAACATAACATGTGTGGCTGACTCCTCTGTCCAGCCACATCGCCACGAGGTTGATGCCTGCACCCAACACAGACACACAGGGGGAACCTGATCACATAAATGTCGTTGAGAACATAACACGTGTGGCTGATTCCTCTGTCCAGCCACATTGCCGCGAGGTCGACGCCCGCACGCAACACTAACACACAGGGTGAGCATGATCACACAAACGTGACTAAAGTATGTGCAACCAGTTTTTCCAGCCACAGCATGACGAGGTCCGGGCACTTAGGTTGGTTTGTGAGTAGCATTGGCCAGAGCCATTTATGCATTGGAATGAGGATTGGCGGGGTGCAATTTGTTTCCCCTAGCATTCAGCCATACCGTCAAAGTGCGCGACTGCAACACTTTCCAAATTTACTTAAAAACTCACACACACACACAAACACACACGACTGCTTTGAAAGCACAGATGCAAGATGATTTGCCCATTAAAATAGGTTGTGGCACACACACACACCTGAGCGCACCAGCCCTCCAGGGTTGGAGCGCAGGTCCATGACGTAGCGTGAGATGCCTTCAGACTGCAGCAATGTGCGTGGCAAACAAAGGAATTATAACACGTCTGTATGCCGTGAGATGCCTTTGGACTGCAGCATTGTGCGTGGCAAACTAAGGATAACACGTCTGTATGCCGTGCGGCAATGCCGTGAGATGCCTTCGGACTGCAGCATTGTGCGTGGCAAACTAAGGATAACACGTCTGTATGCCGTGAGATGCCTTCGGACTGCAGCATTGTGCGTGGCAAACAAAGGATAACACGTCTGTATGCCGTGAAATGCCTTCGGACTGCAGCAATGTGCGTGGCAAACTAAGGATAACAAATTCGTATGCCCCGTGTGTACATATGATGTATGCCCCGTGTGTGCATATGATGTATGCCCCGTGTGCACATATGATGTATGCCCCGATGATGTGTGCCCCATGTGTACATATGATGTGTGCCCCGTGTGTACATATGATGTATGCCCCGTGTGTACATATGATGTATGCCCCGATGATGTATGCCCCGTGTGCACATATGATGTATGCCCCGTGTGTACATATGATGTATGCCCCGTGTGTACATATGATGTATGCCCCGTGTGTGTACATATGATGTGTGCCCCGTGTGTACATATGATGTATGCCTCGTGTGTACATATGACGTATGCCCTGTGTGTACATATGATGTATGCCCCGTGTGTACATATGATGTGATCGAAAAAGTGCCAGAGAAGGCCGACAGAAACCCCAAATGAGCACGATCCTCAAATGTTCCTAGAATATGTCCCTCAATTGCTCCTTGTATACACACCAGCGTCAACCTCGATGCTGGTATGTAAGTATGTGTAGATATTAAAGCGGACAAGATGAGCAAGCAGCTAAGATGAGACACGTGTAGGGTTGGCCAGAACCGTATATATACACCATATATGACCGTATATTTGGTGATTTCCCTGCCAAAAATACCATATATGCACCGTATGTATATGTGGTTCTGGCCGACCCTAGACACGTGGCAAATGGAGAGGGCACATGCTGATGTAAAAATGTGTAGGTATTAAAGCGGATAAGATGAGCAAGCAGCTAAGATGAGACACGTGGCAAATGGGGGGCACATGCTGATGTGGCCGTGACATCAATTTTACTGTGTAAGCACACATGTGCAGAATCTGTATCAGAGCAGCCGGAGCCCCAACAACAGAATCATGCCACCATATTGAATCAATACACATTTCTAGAACATCAATTTTACTGTGTAAGCACACGTGTGCAGTATCTGTATCAGAGCAGCCGGAGCCCCAAACCCAGTGATTGTTAATGTTTTAGAGTCCACACATTTTAAAGTCCACCGGCAAGAAAAAAGTCACACAACAGTGCTCAAGTGAAAAGAATCTCAGTGGCTGGTGAGATGTCAGATTTTTATGAGAAAAGAAGCTAAACCGCTGCTGACCTGCTATAAATCAGCAATCGGGTACCGAAAATGAAAAAGAGGAATAAACACGCAGGCAGTAACAATTGCTTCCCACATTGATTAAGGAAAGGAAAGTCACTTTGGTATTAAGAAGCGTACAAAGCCACTTTGGTATCAGTACCTTATATTCGGTTACCAGCAGACTCCCCACATTGATTAAGGAAAGGAAAGCCACTTTGGTATCGAGTACCTTAAATTCGGTTACCAGCAGACTCCCCACATTGATTAAGGAAAGGAAAGCCACTTTGGTATCGAGTACCTTGAATTTGGTTACCAGCAGACAAAAGAGGCCCAGTCAGAGAGATCCAACAGGAGGAGAAAAAAAGTCACAAAGGGACCGAGTACCAGGCGCAAACTAACAAAAGCGCCATGCACAGAAACTGCAGAGCTAGGCTAAGGATCTAACAGACCAACCATCCTGGAACTGCCAACATGAGTTTCAAATGAAGCTTCCTCCGGATCTAATTGCAACATACGGCATTGTTTAGTGCCATGAGCCACGAAGCGAAGGCCAGAAAGCTGGTGGCGTTTTGGGGCTGGATAGAGTGGAATGAGCTTCAGCTGGGGCATGATGGCTCAATAAGTGTGCATATTACGCCAAACAAACACAGGCTGCACTTGCGACCAGGGTCGTCCAAATTGTCATCCATATCAGTCATATCTAGGGTTGGCCAGAACTGTATATATGCACCGTATATGACCGTATAATTGGTGATTTCCCTGCCAAAAGTACCGTACATACACCGTATATATATGGTTCTGGCCAACCCTAGTCATATCTAATTATTTGATGTGCATGAAGAAAAACATTTCTAGAAGACTTCCGATACCACCCACTACAACACAGAGCATATACACGGCTGTATACATTTACATACATGCATATATGCCACGTACGGTCCTGGCCAAAGCCCTCAATACGCGTGTGAGTTACCCACCTCGAAGTCCTTCATATACGCGGCTGTATACATTTACATACATGCATATATGCCACGTACGGTCCTGGCCAAAGCCCTCAATACGCGTGTGAGTTACCCACCTCGAAGTCCTTCATATACGCGGCTGTATACATTTACATACATGCGTATATGCCACGTACGGTCCTGGCCAAAGCCCTCAATACGCGTGTGAGTTACCCACCTCGAAGTCCTTCATATACGCGGCTGTATACATTTACATACATGCGTATATGCCACGTACGGTCCTGGCCAAAGCCCTCAATACGCGTGTGCGTTACCCACCTCGAAGTCCTTCACAGCGGCACGCACATCATCAGCTGCGCTGTTGCTGAATTGTGTTACCCGGATATACCCGACAGGTGGGCCCCCATTTGGGTCATCTAGGGTGGTGTGATACACTGAGCTTATGGCCACCTGGAAGGTATACAGGGGGTGGATTGCTTGTGCACGTGTGTGTTTGTGAGTTTCTGGTGTCCTCTGCATCTCACGAGGCCACGCTGTGTGATGTCCACCACCCAATGATTGTCACGCTCCTGCACTCCTCAACAGACACTGCGTCATGCACACACACCACTTCCTCTGCAGCCCACGGTGCCACGCTGAATGTCCACCAACCACACACACCACTTTCCCTGCTACTCAGTGTGCCACATTGCATGTCCACGCTTCTGTACTCCCACCGAACATTGCGCGTCACACACACCACTTTCCCTGCAACTCACTGTGCCATATTGCACGCGTCTGTACTCCCACCGAACATTGCACGTCATGCACACCACCCTCCCTGCAACTCACCGTGCCACGCTGTATGTCCACGTCTTTGTATTCTATGCGGGGTACTGGGGGCTCTGGAGTTCCAGGCTGGCCTGGGATGAGGTCGGTGCGCCGCGCAAGCTTGACATGCACCTACATAGTATGTGTTGTGTGTTGTGTGTTTTGTGTGTGTTGTGTGTGTGTGCGTGTGTGTGTGTGCGCGAGCTGCAAGCTTGACTTGTACCTGCACAGTGTGTATGTTGTGTGTTGTGTGTATATGTGTGCTGTGGTGTGTGTGTGTGTCACAGGTACCTCTACCCTCCTTCCCCCCCCTTCACATATCCATCCAGCACGCCAGGTTCCCCAAACCCTTCAGCTGCGTGCGTGCGTGAGTGTATTGTGTGTATGTGTGAACGTGTAAATCCCCTCTACACTCCCCATATCAAGTAAGGAAAAAGAGTAGGGTTGGCCAGGACCATATATATACGGTGTATATACGGTATTTTTGGCAGGGAAATCACCGAATATACGGTCATATACGGTGTATATATACGGTTCTGGCCAACCCTAAAAATGAGCCACTATGGCACCGGGTACCGTAAGGCTCCTCCTCCGCCATAGAAAAAGAAATAGATGTATAGGGATCAGGAGGGTTTTGTGAGCATGACCCTACACTGGCATCATTTTACATCCAGCCTCTTGACCAGCCCTCCCCCTTTCATTACCCCCCTCCATCGTCTACCCTTCATTACACCCCCACTTTATCTCCCTCCTCCCCCTTTATTACCCCCTTCCCGTTGTATTGATGGTTGCAGAAATAGCTTTATGTCCCTTCAGATTTTTACGGTCCCTTCGCACCCCCTCCGTCACACCCTCTCCCCTTAGCTGCATATACCTAGGGTTGGCCAGAACCGTATATACACACCATATATGACTGTATATTTGGGGATGCCAGAAATACCGTGTATACACCGTATATAAATAGTTCTGGCCAACCTTACGCATACCCCCTTCTTCCACTCCCACCCTTCATACCCCTCCGTGTAACTCCCCCTTCAAGAATCCCCCCTTCATAACCCAAGAGTCCCCCCTTCATAACCCCTTCCCTAGCTGCATAAGCCAACAGGCCATATGCCACGAGGCCTAGCTGCATAAGCCACCAGGCCATAAGCCACCAGGCCTAGCTGCATAAGCCACCAGGCCATAAGCCACCAGGCCTAGCTGCATAAGCCACCAGGCAACAATCAGTACAACTCCTCGGTATACCTGCATGATGTGCTGCAGCAGATTCAGCGCAACAAGCGCATCGGCGCTGGAATGACCTCTATCCACAACACAAACACAAAACATCTACACACACGCACTTGTACACACAACCACACGCCAGCATGCACGAGACACACACACACAACTATACACACAGACACACGCGCACACACACGCACACGCACACAAACACACACCCACACAACCACACACGCTTACATACACACACAACTACACATACACACAACTACACATGCACACACATTTACATACACACACAATTACACACACACGCACACGCACACGCACACACACACATGCACCTTGCTTCCACCCAGGCCCCTGAGGTTCTGTGATGCCATCTGGCCAGTCCATCCTGCTGTGTCTTTACCGTCAATAGTGAGCACCTGCACATACGTGTGTGTGTGTGTGTGCGTGCGCGCGCGCTCAATGTGTGTGTGATGTGTGTATATCCTGTCCTATCTGTCCTATCTGCCCTATCTGTGTCCTATCTGTGTGTATATCCTGTCCTATCTGTCCTACCTGTGAGCGCTGCACGCAACACTACTTATATTATATGCTCTTTAGGTTAAGCAGCACTTTATATTAATCTGCTGCAGGCGCACAATTCACATCCTCCTGTTTCACTGGCCCTACCACAAAAACATTCTCACGCCTTCTAACGCACCTCATCCCCAGGCAGCACATCTGACTGCTCTGAAGCACTTTCATGCACCCTATGACTTTCAGATAATGCACTCTTTTTGATCTCGACCACCTCATCCCCAGGCGGCACGCTTGCCTGCTCTGAAGTAGTCTCATACACTCTACGACATTCAAACAAACCACAGTACATTGAGGCTGCCTCGTGCTCTACATACTCCCTACTCTTATACACTTCCCTACAGCTTATAAGCCTCTCACGCCCTTTTAAGACCCAACGCACCTCATCCCCAGGCAGCACGCCCGCCTGCTCTGCAGGCCCACCCTTGATAGGTGCCAGCACACGTAAGTGCTGGCCCTCCATACTCTGCTTTTCCCCTGCACAAAGGAAGTGTCGATGAAAATGAAAAAAGCCAGTAGTGTGCGAACAAACAAATGTTGCAGCTTGAGGGCTGCACCTTGTGTGCTGCTTACCATCCCTGCTCTACAGTTTACACTCACACACACACACTCGCGCTCACACAATTTTCACCTGAGGCTAGTAACAGGCCCACGCCTTGAAGCTCTCCATCTGCTGAAACCTTGAACTGTGCGTACTCACTGCGTGTGTGTGTGTATGTGTGTGTGTGTGTGTGATTGTGCGTTTTGTATGTGCGTGTGTATCCTGTGTGTGCTCTGTGTACAAGAGTGTGACGGTGAACGTACACGCGCATGTGTGCATGTGAGTACACGTTGCTTGTGGAGCATGCTTAGGGTTGGCCAGAACCGTATGTGTACGCCGTATATGACCGTATATCTGGTGATTTCCCAGCCAAAAGATACAATACATACACCGTATGTATATAGTTCTGGCCAGCCCTAAGCATACTCCATTACATAATGTTGCTGCCTGTGCTTGCGTGTGTGTGTATGTGTGTGTGTGTGTGGGGGGGGGGGGGGGGGTGATCTCAC
>Ga0307948_1000678_pt1 | contig 23292 bp, 22 predicted proteins | sample OrgLakmetagen280_FD_201824 | JGI IMG/M metagenome (GOLD analysis project Ga0307948, IMG submission 201824) | Saline water microbial communities from Organic Lake, Antarctica - #280 | ecosystem: Environmental > Aquatic > Non-marine Saline and Alkaline > Saline | place: Antarctica: Organic Lake...
TTGTACAAGGATTTGGACAAACATGTGTTGAGGAATTTCAGCAGGTTCAGATTGCGTGCACACCATTTGAGAGTGGAGTCTTGCAAATGGCATGGTGGTTCTAGCATTTGTGATAAATGTGAGTGTGAAGAAGTTCAAGATGAGAAGCATGTGCTTTTCTTTTGCAAGTGTGCTGAAGTGTGCGAGCTGCGCATGAGATACAAACACTTTTTTGAAGGAATGTTAAGACTCTGCTTGCGTTTGCTCCTTCGAGCTCTGAATTTATTCCTTTCTTGGCTTGTCATCACAGTGTCACTGATTTTGAGATCAATGCATTCCTGAATCAAGACTCATACAGACTCCTCAACTTTGTGTCAGATTTAGTTTTAATTTTCGACACTGGTTGATTTTGTTTCACCAGCCAATTGCCACCAGCCAGAGTCTCGTGCTGTAGGCCATCCTTGTAACCCCTTGTAACCCCTAACGTCTGACTGTAAGGCTACATGGAATATATAATCAGAAATTTAATACATTCTTGCTTGCTTGAAGATGTAGCCACTGCAGAAGCACAATGTCCTGTGTTACACCCATTTCCCATGCTCGTTTCCTCTGTATGTGGCATTGTGTGGCGCTTTGCATACATCTGGGTGGCACATAGTACATTTGAAACAAATCTGTGCCTATTACCTTTTTTCTATTCCATGTCGGCAATAAACACAACGCCTGCAGTGCACCAGCTTGCACCTCTTTTCTTTGACAGGAACCAATTGAACAAAAATCAAAAAAGAATGGTGAGTGTTGGAAATGTTGCAAAGTATCTAGTTGAGTGAATGAAAGGGAAGAGCAAATTTCAGCACCCTCGCAGCTCGGTCCAAAGAACCTTACAAAGGTTTCCCGATTTGCGCTACCTAGCTGCATTGTACTTGCTCCATTTTTTGTCCATTGGGGCCGTTGATTGCGGACAATATTTGCTCCATGCCTTTGCTTTGATTTGGTGCTGACAGTTATTTGAAGGAGCTAGTGACGTGCAAAGCCGCATGTGCAATGCTGATGTTGGCTTTTAGCACTGATTATTAGCACTGGCGGTCTATTCAGAATTCCCACGGCTTATAAACAATGATTATTAATAGGCAAATCATCGCTGCTGGATAAATGATTAAAGCGATCCAACAAAGCACGCAGGATGCCTGCCTGATAGCACAAGCAGACGTAGGCAGTCGCAAAAATGGTACAACAAGGCGTTATACGCCCTTCCAAGCACGGAGACACAGATAGGAATGATTTCAACCTGGCTATTACCTTCCAAACTCAATGCACAATAGCGGCGGAAATTTAGCAAGCCAGATGCAATCGTACTTATTCCGACCCAGCAACCACGCCCCAAACAAAACCCAACAAAGTAGGTCTGCCAATAATGCAAGAAGAGTTGCCCGAGATAACCGAGCAGATGGCCCTGCCAATCCATACCCCCTGGCTATCAAACCAAGAAACACAAAAACAAACAAACGCGATATACGTCTAATCAAAATTAAGAACTTTGTAGACACTCCCCCTTTTCAACAAGCAGAAGAGGCACGAGAACAAACAAGCTGCTAGTGCCTTGCTTACTCGAACACCGCAAAATCCTCCACACCATCCTGCTAGGAGCAAAGTTTGCAGCAGCCACACAAGGAACCCACTCCACAGCCTCGGAGCTACTAGTCTACATGCCACAGCACTCATTAACAAATTAAGCCTGCATGCAATCAGATCCGCAACAAAAACCATACAGATGAGACGATACATTGAATACTATTCCCATAAATATTTGAGCAACACCCCTGGTGGTGTGCGGGCTTCTGCCTTCCAACTCTAATCCCCACTGAAAAGCCTCTCTTATTTTTATTCTCCAGGTGGGATGTTGTGTGTTTCTACATCCATTGGGTGGTGTAGAACACAAAACAATAGTATCCTTTTCTAATCCATGCCGGTAGTGTTTACACTATCTGCGTTCTTTTTCTTTTCTTTCTATTACAGCAGCTTTCATATTCCCAGGATAGCTGTAAAATGTATAAGGCCAGACTGCAAATGGAGAGAAGTAAAGGAACATACCCTTTGCAGTAACTCTTTGGGGGACTGAAGTCCGAGTGAGTACCTCTACGCATTGGTGCCTAGGAACGTGTTGTTTGCCCAGAGGAGGGTCGCACGGCTAAATCTCACTCGGCACGCAGCAGCGACAGCAATTTGCAGTCGCGGCAGCAGGGGGGGAGGGGGGTTCGAGTTAGATGAAGTTAGCTCTGCAATGTCTGTGCCTGGTGCTTTTGCTTGTTTGAGGCTGGTACTCCAGTCTCTTTGTGACTTCTTTCCTCTTTCTGCTGGTACTCTGTTGGACCTCTCTGACTGGGCCTTTTTTGTCTGCCGGTAAAGGAGTTTTACAGTACTCGGTACCTAAGTGGCTTACTTTTCCTTAAATTCAAGTGGGGAGTAGTTTTCACTGCCTGCGTAGTTTTTCTTTTCTAAGCTAAAATCAACCCTCTTAATTGCAACTTAATTAACTAATACGTCCTTATCCAGGCTACTACAGCTTGAGTATGGATATAATCAATTTGGCCGTTGGGCAGCAGCACCTTCACAGGGGCCAGACCCTGCTCAACAGCAATGTTCTCATCCATTTTCCCGTGAGCTTTACTTTCGGTGCTGTAGATTATCTGCTGGCACAAATATGACACGAAATACACAAACTCGTTTAATGTCCACAAGAAGCAAAGTTAGAATCTCTGCTTTACATCTATCTTTTATCGGTTTTCATGCATCCACAAAGGTACCCTTTTGGTAATACATATAGCAGGATCTTAACAGAGCAGTGACCTTCTATACAATGCATTAAGTTATACTTGTCCTACTACCATACTTGTACTACTGCAATACTTGTAGCACATCTCTACAGAGGCTTCTCCTGTCCTACACCATGGTGCAAGTAGCTGTCGTCTGCCAGCCCGAAAGGCAGCAGGTGCAAGCCGGCTGACCAAAAGCGCTCTGTCGCAGATAGAATATGACCTGCAAGAATTTTGTGCATGAGCAAGTAGAAGGTCAGGCATGATTTGGTAGGAGGAAACAGCCAGCTCTGCTCGTCATTTCATTAGCAGTCGTTGCTCCATGCTGTTCAATTCTCTGTTCTAACGTACCCATGAAAATGGCCGTCAACGCGCGCATCGGCCACGGGAATATGGGAAGGTTATGCCTGAATGTGATGAGCAGATGCTTGTTAGCGAGTTTCCTGAAAAAGCTGGTTTCTTTTTCCAGGGCTCTAAATGGCTACAAAAACATACACCAAGATTCATCAAGACATGCAAAAAAGGATCTCTGGTGACGTAGTCACGGTTAATAGCTACCATACACATAGGCCAGCATAGAGATTGTTGAGGCCACCCGACTCCAACCTTACCAGCGTCCCCACCTGTGTGTACATGCACGATAAACAAAATGGTTGTATAGCTCCTAAAAAAAATAGCTGGAGCCTTCCTGTCGATTGACTTGACTCAGCTGCCATTTTGGCCGGCCGCCATGTGCTGTGGGGTTAAGCAAAGTAGTGTGCAAGAACAATGGAATGAGTTACTCACAATGACTGCACTCGGCGAATGAGTTACTCACAATGACTGCACTCGGCCAGGTGAGTCCATTGGCTCTGCCTTGTCTCTGACAACAACCGGAGAGATGTCCGCCTGTGGATAACCACGCAAGATGTTACGGAATGAGACTTTTCATGTGTGGAGTGAGACTTTTCAAACAGTGAAACAAGGGCGGGCTTTCCTCTGGTAGCTCACCTTCAATGAAATTTGGTTCGCCAGCAGTTTTAGTGGACCTCGAGGCATGACATAGAACTGGACCTGCAGAGTTTAAAACGAGATGTGAATTTTGTTTGATAGAAATATAGCCATGGTAAATGCTTATTTCAAGCACAATCTATCCGCTCACCTCGATCTGAAGCTTCTCAATCCCTTTGTTTGGATTTACCATGTCTTTCTGCACAAAACAAGCAAGCAAGTTTTACATGACCTATATGCTGGTGTGGACTTTCAACTCGGTCCTTTTGCATTTGATCTCTAGTATTTAGGATTACAGGGCTATACAAACAGTGGCAACTCACCTTGAAAGCTGTGGGGTCAAACGTCATATGAGCTACTGTCTTTGCCCAGTACACCATGCATCGCATGGCCTCTCTGCGATGAGCAAGGTTATGTGTACGTTTTATAGAGTACAATAGCCTTGTGACATAGCGTAGTATAGTTTACAAAGGGCAAAGGGTCGCTCATCAACCACCACCTTTAGTGCGGATGTGGTCTTGTGTGGTCGTTCAACTAGGCATGTCTCTGTATTATACGTGCGCACAACATACAGCCAATCCAAAAAGCATACCTGCCAATGAGAAGAACAGGGGGGCTATCCCACTGGATTCCATGCTCCAGGTTAGCAAATGCCTGAAAAATAATATCAATAGCCATGGCCACGTTCAAATTGCGGCAAGGGAGAGGTTGAAAAAGAACACGCCACCTGAAATAGGGATTCACACGGGTGGAACTGAAGCTGAAAATGTTTATGCTTTTTGCATGCTCCCAGGGTCTGGATGCCTTACTTGGCATTTCAATATAATGTTCTATGGAAAGCTGTAGCAGTGAGATTTTAGAATGCTACTTGCGGGACCTGGTGCCTTGGTCGACATTTTTTGTATTTTGGTACTTTTATGATCAACAATGATCATTGCATAGGAAATGGCGTGTTAAAACCATGTGGTTGGTGAATTGTGCAACATTACAAGCAACTTCACGTGCCAGTTTCCGGTAGAAAGCATTTTGCCAGGGTCAAGGTGCCTGACTTTGTGTGTCTAGCCCAGTTTGTGTGCGGGACAGTTTTTGTAGGTCCAAGCATTTTCATGGTAGCTTGTAATGTCAAATTCGTTCAAGAGTAGACTGACCTAATTTTATCTGCTCTCCCTTCATTTTTCCACTTGTTGGTTACAGTGCATAACTCAAGATAACCACCAAGGCAGTGCCTCCTTTGAGCAGAGACTTCCTGTATAGAAATCTATGATTGAAACTGCTACCGCCTTTCCCACAGCAACTCAAAGCAATCCAATAAGACACGCATACCTCCCAATGATCCAGCATCGTCTTAGCCTCCACGACTTGGAGCACAGCAGCTATGATGCCTTGGTCCTTTTTGTCCAGCACATCCTCCATCGGCATCCACCTGTTCCAGAAAAAGAATGCGCCGTTTCATTCACAAGCACTTAAATGTTAAGTGCCAAGTTAAAATATTTCGAGCTAAGACAGGCTTGCAAAAGGTGAACAGGAAGAAAGCGTTTGTTTGATCCCTTAATAATGAAAATGAGGTGTTGTTTCTCTGAACACGCTTGTCAGTTATGAGCTGCATGCATTACTGAAGTGTGCAAACAGAAAAGGCACACATGGCAGGGGGAATTTAGCAAGTCATGGAAAATCTTGCACTTTGGTCATTATATTGCGTGAGGATTTAGGCACAAAAATGCACCTGCCCGGCTCGCTTGGGGGGTAATACTTCTCAATCAATCCTCCATATCCCTGTGAGGTCAAGGACGCTAGTGCCTCTCTTCCCTGCGTATGTATGTGTGTAACAATGTGTGTGCTTGTAAAGCATGTTCAAATTTCTTAGTCTCAATCCTCAAGAACTTTCGCACGATCAAAGAAGCTTAACAAAAGATATCTTCTTTTCTTTCTGTACGTTGAATTATTCTTTCTGTACGTTGAACTATGGTGATGCCTTGGATTTGCCCAAGTTTCAAAAAAGGCTCCTGGTTTTAATACCCTTGCAGTTCCAGTTGCGTCCAGCATAGTTTCTAAGCCTCCTCTAGATGGAATTAACAATTAACATAATGGTAAATAAAGCGCCTTTGACCAGCCTACTCGGCTGACAATACTCTGGATGCACGGCAATTTCTTGCAATCACTTGTCAAATTGCTATGTACAGCACCTGACTTACCACTTGGCAAGCTGTATTGACGGCTGCTGAGGCTTGTAAATAGTACATGCGTGCGGAGATGGTGTATTTGTCAGCATGTTGTTTGTTGTTAAACAAATTAATAGTTGTCGGCGTGTGTACTGCAATAAAGTGACCATCGCAAAGTATGCAGAATTTGCTGTTATAAGCATGAAGCACTGATAACCATCAGATCTCTCTAATGTACCTGCGTCCATTGCACCACCTTTGGGCATGAAATCCAAGGAAGGGCTGGTAGAGCCTGGCTCTTTGCTGCTTGCAGGCTCTTTGATGTTCGCAGGCTCTTTGCTGCTTGCAGAAGGGACAGGGGCATACCTGTGTGTGGATAAAGGTGGGCGCTTAACACGTTGTGTGTGCAGACAAATGCATTGCCCTTTACATGTATTCTCCAGCAATTAGCAACGATATTAAAACGAACTCACTCTCGAACATCATCTGTCATGCTGCCCGCTGAATATCCTGCAGTGATGCAAAATAAGGTAGTGAGGTTGGGTTTCCAAGCCTAAAATTCACAGGGGACAGAGTAGGCAACTAGCCACCAGCCTTTAAAAGCAAAAACAAATGAGACCACATGCAACACACCGCTGATTGTAGGGTCTGCAAGCCCTGCAGCCATCATGTCCTCGTCGTGTATGTTCATCGGCAGGGTGGCGGGAAAGGCAGGAGTTGTGAGCGGCACTGGAGAGTTGAGTAGGCGTTTTCAGTACTTTTCTTTAGGTGCCAGGCTGGTCGCTAGCGACAAAACTTGTAACATGGAAAGTCAGGATTTGCATCTGTACCTGCAGTCGGAAATCCTGCTGTGTCAGAGCTGGGCACGCTGCTGGTTGCCATTGCTGTAGGAGTCTCTGCTTGGGGCTCCTTGATCAGGTGTTGCTCTTGAGCAGTAAAGTAGGACAGGGAAATGCCTAGGAGAAGGCGAGAGGAAAGCTACGACATTAACATGATGTCATCAGCGCGCAAATCATCATCTTGAGAGGATGTGAACCAGAAAACTCTGTGTACCAGTGCCTGCTGTGCCAGATGAGTAATCGGCAATGAGCTCAGGAAGGATCGCAGCCTGGTTTGCGGACACCTGTGCGAGCAATATAAGAACGAGTACGCACGTACGGCTCACAGCTGATCACACCCAAATAGAAGTCTAAATAGAAGTCTATTTAGACTGTTGCATAATAAGGTGCAAGATCAGTGCATGCTAAGACTCAATGCCGCACACCGTGGATCTATTGCCGAAAGCTATGGATTCCGTTGGAGTTGCGCGGGGCTGCAAGTGCTGTTCAAAACAGTAATCCTTGGTTTACGATAGTTGTCAATTTAATAAAATTAATAAGGATAAAACACTTACAGACGAGGGTTCAGCCAGACGCTGCGCCTGAGCAGGAAGATTTGCCATTGGAACTTAGTGTTACGTTTAGTGAATATAAATATATAAATATGGTGTTGAATCTTCGACAATTTGTCGGGAGGGGAATTGCGTGCCCAAAATCTGAAGCAAATAATTCGGTCTGGCTTTTCTTCGCCACTTTCAAAAACTTCTCAAAAATGTCTTGTTGCAGCCAAGTAGGCGGCAATAAGACAACAGTCACGAGTGTGGGGTGCAGGGTGTTCTTACACTCATACACAACACCAATCCATTTTTGCAGTGGATTTAAAATATGAGGTTTTGCTGTAGCAACGCAGCTGGAGCTAGTGAGGACTGGAGGCCGAGAACAAACTTGAGGACTAATGGTCAATGTTACCCCTGAGCTCCTGCTGCCTTGCAACTTTACTTCCGGCAGGATCCTGGAGCAATTCATGACAATCCTGGATAGACAGAAGATAGATAGCGGCCAAAGAATTAGGTGAGAATTGAAAAAAACAAAAAGACAGCAAAAGGGCACAGGGGGATATCTGATGCCAAAAATGGTCCAGTTTTTGCATGCTCCCAGGGTATGGGCCTCCTAACTGGCACGTGTCAAGCTCGACTCTGATATGTAGATTCCGATGCAGCTGACACGTGCCAGTTACGGGGCCCATACCTAATCGGCCGCGGCGTAAACCCTACTTTTTGAGCAGCATATGCTGTATCTGACCAGCCAGCGCACCAAACGGAGTGCTTTTTGGTGTTTTGAAATCTTTAGAGTAAATAAAGATCACTGCAAGAGAAATGGGGCAAAAATACTAAGTGTTTGGCGAGATATGCATATTAATGTGCCATTCCCCCTGGAAAGCACCCATCTAGGGTACAAGTGCACGACGTGTGCTTTTAGTCCTGTCATTCTTTACGCAGGGCGACTTGCCTAAATCTGAGGACATGCTCGGGTAGCTCATATAGCCAGCATCAGTTTAAAGCAAGGTTGGGTCCAATTTGATGAAGTGACATGTGAGTAGTTGCACCTTTAATGCAAAAACGAGCATGTTTTGGCTTTTGCCCAGATAACCCCCTCTGAAATTTTGGGTTCAAAATTGCAGCCCAAAATGCAGGCTGAGTACGAATCGTGATGATGGCCATGCAACTTGCGCTTGCACAGGTCACAGGACGAGTTCAATACACATGTCCCTGGCCTAACAGCTTTGTTCCAGACTACTAGGATGCGTATGCCCCGCATTGCTTCTGGCAGGAGTGGTGTTTTGCTTTGCTGGTAGAGGCCTGGCATATATGCAGCGCACTTTTTTCTGGGATGTTTCTCAGAATCGTGCCAACATCCTTGTTGTCAATGCAGGTTTTGTGACAGGCGTTGGTGCTATTTCTGAAAATTTCCAGTTTGGGAGCAGCAGGAAGGTAGCGCTTGCTTCTTGCTTCCTCAGGGCGGATGCGGTGGAATTTTGCGGTACTTGAGCTTGTGCTTACATAATTAATATTGTCATACATCAGGTGAACTTTGTGGAGAACGCATATGTTATGGAACCAGATATACTCTGTCTCTTGGGTAGGCTGTCCAAAACACCGCCATAAAAGAAGCAAAAGTGTACGCTCGGACAGAACCGGTTTGCATCAAGGAAAGATACAAAACCAGCCCTTGGACTGATGAGTCTCACCAGAAAAATAGACACTGGGGGACACTGAGAGACCCAAAAGGCACAACAACGAGTCAACAACCAGCCAAAAACCAGGTCAGAAGAGGTAAAGCTAGTCGCTAGCCTTAGGCTGGTCCCAACTCTACCAGCACTAAGAGCCCTCATTGTTGTGCATGACCCATGCTGGTCGTAGAAAAGAGAGAGAGAGAGAGGGAGAGAGAGACGGAGACCATATCACGGGTATTTGGTGTTACATGGCAATTAATGAGGGGGCCGCAAAACCGGCCAAAGGAACAATCAATGAGAGCAACTAACAAACCGAACTGGCATACTCAGACATAAATACACGCAGAATATAAATGAGCTCAGTGGGAGCGGTGTGATGCTGAGGTAGTGCAAGCAGTGTGCTTAATAGACCTTTCTATAGGCTTGCACCGAGTAACTGTGTTGGTAGAGTAGCACAGCAGGTTTCAGTGCTGTAGGGCTGGCTATATGACTCGGTAGCTTTTGTGGATTGGCAGTGGCCGAGATGGATGGTCATCCCTGTAGACCCTTAGCTTAGCTCTGCAATGTCTGTGCCTGGTGCTCTTGCTTGTTTGAGGCTGGTACTCCAGTCTCTTTGTGACTTCTTTCCTCCTTCTGGTACTCTGTTATTGGACCTCTCTGACTTAACCTTTTTTGTCTGCCGGTAAAGGAGTTTTACGGTACTCGGTACCAAAGTGGCTTACTTTTCCTTAACTTCATGTGGGGAGTGGTTTTCACTGCCTGCGTAGTTTTTCTTTTCTTTTCTTTGATCAATCCAGAGCACCGGGTCAAAAGGTGGTCCTCGTCAAAAATTGTATCAAGAGAATTCCTGTACGCTGGCACACTACTACTTCCCTCCCAATCCACAAGCTTTGCACTAACCTTTCATTCATACTGCGACTATGGTATGTCAAACTCTGGCTTGGCTAGCCCTTAGCGTTTAGGGAGCCGGCTGAGCTCTCTGTGTGCTTCTTGCACGGCTCATCTCTCAAAATGGCATACGTCGTACATTCTCTGCGTGGCTGTTTCTGCCTCTGGCCAGCAAAGCTTCAAACAAGCAGCTTCAAACGAGTGCATTCAAAAGCCCCCGCAAGTCTTATTGATAATGGATTTGCCTTCGGACCAAGAATGGCCTCCAAAGTGGAAAAATCATCCAGCAGAGGAGTGGGATTATGTGTGTCTACTACTCTGTGTCTACTCATCTTTGATTGGCTCCCACCACTGCTGCTCCTTCCCGGAGCTGGGCCCATTGACTCAGACAGACAGACCTCGACCTCATTGTGGTTACACAATAATATGACTATACAAACAAATAGAATCAGAGACCTTACATGAAATGTAGGATCTCTTGAGGATCCCTTTTAATCTTTTAATAGTACCTCTTAGAATGCTCACATGTAGTCAACTGATGATTGAAACTATCAAATCCGGAAGATAGAGGTTATCAATAAGACTGGCCATCCAGCTTATTAAACAAGACATATACAAGCTCTCAACTGTCAACCAACTTAACTGCTCTGTCACACGATTCGTTGCTGCCAACCATTGAGCGTGATACCCCCAATAATGCAGAGACGTACACTATCCCACCTGGAGAGAAAATATAGGAGAAGCGTTTTAGTGCGTGGGGATCAGTTGGTCGGGAGGCAGAAGCCTGCACACCACCAGAAATATTGCTCAGGTATTTGCGGGGGTTGTATTCAATGTCTCGTCTCATCTGTATGATTTCTGTCGCAAATCTGATTGCATGTAACTTGAGAATGCTTAGGTTATTCATCGTGGTCTTGTTTGACTGGTAATTTGTTTCGGGCAAATGAGGGATGGGAAGGAGATTCTATTGTAAATTGTTTTTTAGGTGGGAACAGATGCGTTCTCCACACAGTTTACTGGATTCTCCATCTGCCACCCGATGTATGAGTCATAAGCACATGCTCACAGTAGTCCAACATACAACTGCATCTGCCTAGAATAACCAAGAGGCAACCGCTACCTTCCTGCTGCTCTCAAACTGGATGGAAAACAACACAAACACTTTACAAAATATGCACTGACAACAAGGATTATCCTAACAAAAACAGAATACATGCCACTCCTCTACCGGCAAAGCAATACACCACCCCTGCCTGCCAGAAGCAACATGGGGCATACGCATCTTAGTTGTCTGGAACAAAGCTGCTAGGGGGCACCTTATTATAAACAACCCATCTTGGATGGAAAACTAAAACAGGACCTGTCACCAGCTAGTCCTAGCTCTGTCACCAGCGGTAATCAGGAATTTTGAAAATGCAGGCACCATATCATTTAGTGAACCACCAGCTGAAAGGACACTGCCAAGAAAGAAAGGAAAAAAAAGAACGCAGATAGTGTAAACACTACCGATATGGATAAGGAAAGGATGTTGTTATGTGTTCTGCACCAACCAATGGATGCAGAGACCAACAATATCCCATTGTTGCTTGTACGATTGTAAATCGGGCATATGTAATGTAATCGGGCAATAATGAAATCAATTGGGCGTAAGTAATTATGTAATGTATTCGAGCAAATTTTACTATCCCAGAACTACTGTTTGCTGACGACCTCTCCTGCTATCAAATGTCCATGACCAGCTGCAGATCATGCTCAACAGGCTCGGAGTTTTTGGCCACAGGAAATCTTTGATTGTGAACACAAACAAATCTGAGGTGATGTGCTGAAACTCCAGGTCTGATAACCGCTTACTTGCCTCCTCTCTATTATGACGGCACACAACTATCCTACACCGACACATTCAAATACCTGGGCATGGTGTGTGACAGGAATTACACAAGGGGTGATAACACCGCAAGCTTGGATTAAGGAAACGGAGACGGAGCTGTCGGATAGCGAAGCACTCACGCGACCCCGAAGAGTCTGGCCTGACCACGGGCCACTAGGCTTCCAGGGCAGCTACCCTAACGACAAAAGTATTAATCGGACCACTGCGGCTAATGCAGCGTCTGGCACTTTCAGAGTTAAAAAGTGTGTACAGAGAATGTCCTTACCAACAGGTTGCATGCTCACATTTGGCGTTACTCTCCACATCATCCTTTTGGGTGTGGGTGGCACCATCTACAACGCTCACACTCTGAAGTCTTTCAAGGAACTGGGTCTTGATTCTCAAAGAGTTATGAAGATTGCCTCCAAGCTCCATGTGCACTTTGTGAATTATGCTGCTATACTTGTCCATACCAGACATGCCCTTTCCAGTACTATTATCAACCGTCATCAGGAGCCGGTTTCAGGCCAAGCCTGCAACCCTCCTGATCCCCATTGATTTTTCCTTTCCTTTTCGCGGTGGAGGAGCTTTACAGTACTTGGTACCAAAGTGGCTCCTTTTCCTTATTTAATGCGGGGAGTGGCTTTTACTGCCTAAGTAGTTTTTTTCTCTTCTTTTTTCTTCTTTTCTTTTTCTTTACATTTGGCTCCTCAAAACCTAACCAATTTCTGCATGTACGCAAGCCAAATCTGGTCAACTTAAAACAGGGCAAAGAGGTGGACAACTCAGTTCAGAAGTGGCTGTTGATAGTGTTGTAAAGAATCCTTGGTGTTAGGACAGTACTCCTTCTTGTTGCGTTATGCGAGAGTGTGGCCTTAAGCTCCTACAGTTAAACTGGTTTCGTGCCACAATGTGTCTTTACAAATCTGACCCAATGCAACAGCACAACTGGCAAACAGTTTTTACATGCTGACATGCGACTGAGCTCCAGGTCTGATGACTACTGGTCTTCCCATATTGTTTCAGCCATGACTGGTCTGGTACAAGAGTACATGCTCAAATATAAGCTGCTGAACTGTGGACCCATGTTGACCTCGGTCGTTTTATTGGGGACCTCAGAGAGAGAACTTGGAGCGACATCCTACTCTGATGGCTGCCCAAGAGAGCACAACAGCGAAATTCTCACTTATAACGCATGGTGTGCACTACCCCCCAAAAAAGCCTTGGCTACTCGTTCTCCCTATAGCCTTCCCAAGTACATGTTCCTGGACCTCCCACAAGATGTCATTCGCAGTGTTGCCCGTTTCAGACTGCGTGTCCACACCCTTCGCTTTGAGACCGCAACATGGAGCCCCACCTCCTCCCCTACCTGTGATTTGTGCGAAGCTGATGATGATGTCCAGGATGAATAGGCAGCATGCTATTTTCCACTGCACACACCCCATACAGTGTCTCTTCGCAGGAGATATGAGTCCTTATTCTCAGAGGCAAGAGCACAGGATGTTTTTACTTTTTGCACCAGAACAACAACAAACTATTTTTTTTCCTGCATGAACTGATTATTTTTTTATGAGCAGGCTAGCAGTCGCACGCTTTGACTGAAGGCTTTTCCTTGTAAACCTTGTAAATCGGGCATATCTGTTTATGACTTGAAGTAGGAATAAATGCAAAGAACAAGATACCATTTGTGATATCTGTAAACTCTGAACCAATTGTTGAAGAGGACTACTTCAACTCCATAGAACGAAGGATGATACCGAATGCACCTTTATGATTTTCTGACAGAGAACGAACACGATACGTTGACAGAAACTAAGCTAACTGGGTTCCATTTGTTCTCGTTCTTGACGCTCCAAATCATCTGTCACTACATTTTTGTGCTCATACACATAAGCTACATCCTGCTCGTCTTGCTCCTCATGTCCTTGCCCCTCACAAGACGCATCCTCCTCCTGGCCTCTCTCCTCGTGTGGTGCCCTGGCGCTAGAAGTGACCTGACATCAATTGCATCAATCAATCTGGAGTTGATGATTGCTGAAGCAGAGATATACCAAAAAACTGACTTGCAGTTAGAGGCGTGTAGAAAACTTTTTGAGGAGCACACATGGGCTTCATAGCGTGTTCTGGCAAATTCCTGTGCAAATCCTGCTATTGTTCAAACTCTCACCATATCAATACTCTGAGGCTCATGCTGAAGGGCTGTGTCAGCAGTGTTTGCGTTGCGGGCAACCGATTCCAGCTGGCGAAGAGATTTCCCAGAAGAAGCCTGTGATGATCATCAGCAGACATATTCCATAATCATTGACAGTCAGACCAGCCATACCAGCCAGAGTTACTGTCCAAACAAAAAAATGTACCCAAGTGGACAGGAGCCTCAGTAGCTTATATTAGACATATCTAAGCACTCCTACAAACTCAATTTGTGCGGGCAGTGCTCAAGTGTGCTGGGAAGGAATCCCTGCAAGAGGATCAATTTCCAAAAAGTCCCCCAGCGCCAGAAATCAACCAGTTGTTTCGCTGGTGACAGTCCGGGTCCTGGATTACGGGTCCAGTCTTAGGCCCCCCTTCGACCCCCCATTTGGCAGGGGACAAATCTCATCTGTCGCTGCCCAGCATTACCCATCTCCAGCATTACAGACCATAACACTTGGCATGGCATCGTAAGGGACAGACCTCGTGGCACCCAGTTGGTGACCAGACAGTATGCTTCCAAGGTTTTCAAAAATTCACCTATTTTGCCTAGCAAACAGGCCCACACATTTAAGTCCTTTTGGGGCAAAATATCATCCACCATTTCTTTGCTTACATATACTGCTTGACCCTCAACCTCACTTGAAATAAAAAATGGTGGAACTAGCTTAGAAGCCACCTCTACACCCATGCCACCATTCTGGCAGGGAAAGGGCACAAATCCAGCCCCTGGGACATACAACCTGTTTCTGTTTATGCAGAAACCTTTGTTGTTCATGCTGTGCTACATATATGTAAATAATCCCATACATGACCTAGTTTGTGCATTCCATAAGGTTTGCCGTAACCTCTTTTTTGGCCTGATGTGTGGTATGGCAAATTGATGGACAGGGTTGTGAATCTTAGAGAATTAAAGACAGCTCCACACTCTGTTGACAATATTGCCAAGCTTCTTTATGCCAGAGAACTCTTCATCTGATGCCGACTCCTATAAAACCAGCTTGTCGCGCTCTCGGTCCTTGCTGATTACTTACTTGAAATCTGCATGGGATCCTTGTTGGAAGGACTCGAAACGAATGTGGACCTTCGCCTTCCGTTACGCAAAGAAAAGTAACTTATAGCTCATTCATTGCAAAGTCACTCATCACAAACCAGGCATTAAAAACTCCTGACTCAAACATTTTTTGGCGAAGCCCCCCTAGTGGGGGCGTGAGCCCCTAGCGTTGTCCCCTTCCCACCAAACTTTACACAGGCCTCCCCAGGCTCACCCAGGCCACCCCACGAGCTGAAACTCGACATAGGCTCCTAACCAAAACCTTCACCATGTCAGATGAATTCTGGGACCTTGAGGTGCGGTGCGTGAAGATGTTAACATTTTGTTTTGAAGGTGTCCAGACCTCCTCCCCAGGCCCATCCACGGCACCTCCCGGGCTGAGACTCGACATAGGCTCCAAACCAAAACTATTATCGGGGCAGATGAACTCTGGGACCCTGGGATGTGGTATGTAAAGTTTTCGAGCAACATTTAATGTTTGAAAGCTCCAGGAAGCTGCCCAGGATTCCTCAGCCAGACCCTTGTACCACTTTCTGATGGTACAGTATCCATCAGCACACTTTCCCTGCTGCGTTTGCTGTGTCAGGGGTCCTTGGTTTGTTCCGGCTGCAAAGTTCAACGGTTGACCATGCAAGCAGAATCAAGCAATAAGTAATACTAAAATTTTGATGGGTTATATAATGTTTGTTTACTCAGATATTGCGCGGAAGCTTGCTGGACGGGACCCTTCAGGAACGCAGCCCGTGTTGGCTTGGGCTGCTGGCGGGTCATGGAGCGCACGGTGCAGGTGCTTGCCGCGCACTGAGTGTTGAAGCAGAGTTCAGACACCGTGGCCAGCCTGGGCACTGTGTTTGCACCTGCCCTCTCAACAGACAGGAAACAGCAGCAGCAGCACATCCTCACGCCTGCTTCAGCGAAGGCTGCTCCAGCACAGCATCATGCACACACTGCAGCATCTGTAGGGCAGCAAGGCACACGCACAGGCACACACACGCACACATAATGCAGACACTCACACACACATAGGCACACACACAGACACACACACACATACAGACACACGCATGCGCACACACATACAAACACCAACGCGCGTGAATACTCACAGACGTACACATGCACATGCACAAACACACAGACGTATGTGTGCGCACACATACAAACGCCCAAACACGCAGGCACACATACGCGCGCGCACACACACACACACAGACACACACACAGACAAACACACACACATGCATATGCATGCACACGTTGCGTGCGTGATGGGCCTTGCCAAATTTTCAGCATCGCTAGCGACGCTCCCTCACTTGTCAAGGTTGCGTTCAGAAGCCGTCCAGTTGATTCATTTTAGAATGGATTGAAATCTTGCAGAATTTAATGTCATTCGAGCAACAGTTTAGTGCCCTATGATGAAGCACTGGCTGAGAGCATGGCTTTGAGGTCTCAAGCATGCGAAATTGATTGTGGCCTTTTCCAACTGAACCATTGAAGGATATAGAATGACATAACCAACAAACCTGCGTTGCTGCCATGGCTGCGTGGGTCGTAGTTGTAGTTGAAGGCTCATCCATTCCGTCTGCTTTAGCTGCTAAGAGCATGCCGCCATGTGCAAGCCGAGCGTTTACCTAGGTTAAAGGTAAAAGAGATGTAGAGGAAAATGTCACATACTCCAAGTGCTATAATGATTTCTTGTCGTAATGATTACAAAACATGCCACTATAAATAGCACGTTCCATTCATCTAGTTCCTAGACAGGTGAAGGTACGGGGGAGGTTCTCTAAAAAGGAAGTTGTTCTTCACAATGACAAGGGGTACTGTTGTACTCCTCGTTACAGAGCAAGGTTGTTCAGTTCGTTTTTTTGGGAGCAAGGGTTCGATAAAGTTTGTGAAAGTTCTAAAACCCTCGAACTGTTCGAAGGGTTTGATGTGCAATTCTGGGAAACGGGTCCTTGGGCTCCTCCCCCCCATCTTCAAATCTTCCCAATTATTGTGCATGTCTATAAATAATTATAGGGGGAATTATAGGGGGAATAAAGGGGCTGGAATGGGACCATGTCATCATTGTAGAACAGAAAAGGAAAATCTCCAGGTGCAGTGCAAGTGCCGCATTGTACAAGTCCTTAGCAGTTCAGAAATGTGTGACGGGGTGGCCTTCAGACCAAGAAAAACTTCCTGGCCTGATACAGATAACAGATATATATAATCATTGCTATTATATATAAATATATATTATTTCATATATAAATAATTGAACATGTTACAAGGAAAGAGTGAGACTGAACTGGGGGGGGCTGCTGTCCCTTATAATTTTGGCAGACGCACGCTGTAAAGCTCAACAAACTCTTTAAAAATTGTCAAACTTTGACCGAACTCCGAAAGGCACTTTTCATACTCGTTAAAATGCGTGAAAGTTTGCGAACTTTTGGCCGAACCTCGAGCTGAACAACCCTGCTGAGAACTGAATGCCACGTTCTGCCCTACACAAGACCACCACTGCCTCTCACCAATGCGGTTGTGTCTGAGGTCCAGGACCCAGATGCTTCCCTGCGTTACTGTGAGTAGGCCTGGCACCAGCACAGATACGCCCTCGTCTGTCAGGCTGCAGTGGCTCATGGTCACCACATGCACGTGCTGCAGCCACAGGATGCAAGCATGACGACGCACACGTAAGTGTATGACGGTGAGACAAATGAGAATCAACACAAGAGGCAGTGTACATCACCCGCCGTGACAACAGTTTGTTCACCAGCCACCAAAGTGCAGAGAGCTGCCTGCGCAGCAACACGGTGTCCTTTTTCTGGTGCATACATAGCAGGCAGTTCTGTCCAAGGTAGTAATTATTTGAGCAGTACAGTGTGCACTAAGTCCAGGTACTTTCTAGGAGTCTTGCAGGTGCTTTTCAGGAGCCCTGCCATTCTTCCTCCCCTGAGAAATATGCCCCTCCTCAACCCTGACCCTTACCCAAAGCTTGTGTCCCTCAAGATGTTCACCTTAACTTAGGGTAGCACTGCATTTACCTCCACAGTCGATAAAGTCGCACACACAGCATGAATGTCTTGAAGGCTGAGCTTTTGCTGCGACAGGACCAGGTGCTTTGGACGACCTGGAGGCTCCAAGCTCAGCTTCTACACGCATTGCAACATCAAAAAATAAGATTCAGCAAAGTTGAATACCTTGTACAAAGCCAAATACTGTACAATTGAAAGAAAGGCAAGGGTAGCAATTGTGGTCTGAGGTTGGCACGCGTTTTACACTTGGGCAGGGCAGAGGGTGGGTGATGTCAGAGGGCAGAGGGTGTGTGATGTCCTTGCAGGGCAGGGCAGAGGGTGTGTGATGTCATCGCACAAGCGGGGCCACGACAGCAACGCGTGCTACTAGAATATAATCCTTTTTAGAGTGTGCCCAACAACTCTTTTTGACATAGTCAAAAGTCTAGCAGAGGGCACTCCAAGGTAATGATTTGGTATATCATTTCAAAAGTGTGTGTCCAGCAGGAAAAGAACAGGCCCATGCTGCTCTGTTCATGCCGTGTCGCCTAGTGACAGCGCTGGGTACTAGGCAAGCACCTACGGCCCCTGAGTGCAGCATTAGCACGCATTTCTCAACTCAGCCCTGTGCAAGCACCTGCAAGTAATGCTGAGGCCCCAGCTGAGTCAGGCCGTCATCCTCGCCAACAGGTGCTGTGGGAGTCACATCTCCGACGCTTGTTCGCTGATGGTTTGGCTGCAGTGGTTTTTACAGGTTAAAGGGCAGATGAAAAAAGGATCCGACACGTGAGCACTCGGGTGCACATTTTGTTTGTTATGTGTGCTGATGCCTGTGCGGCTTCTTTTACATGCATGCATGCGCAATTGTGTTTGTATATGTGTGAGGTCGCCAGGCATTCAGCCTTTGCCCTTTCCTTGGCTGGTTCAACAATGCACTACTCTGTGCTTTCGCTCTTCCTCTATGCCTGTCATCAGCAACAACACCCATTCCTGCGATTGTTCCTACAAGTATATAAAAACCAAGCTTCGCACACAGAAGGCGGGTTCTCAGTCGTTGGAATCGTTTTTCCTGGAACAGTTGAACCAAACGCATGTCCCCTTCCGTAGCAAAGGAAGCATGTGCTCCACAATGCAGCACCTCTCCAGCAAAAGCCACCGCATGCAACCCAAGTACAGCCACATACACATTTCAAGTCCCAATTGATAACTTGCGATGGTGGTGAGCACGTGCTGCTCCGCTCACAACCTAGGTTAGGAGGTTGCAGGTTGGAGGTAACACCGAGACAGTTCGTCATTTCACAGCTGTTCACCTGCTGAAGTGGAGGTGGAGGCAGCGCGTGCTGCAAATCGCCCAGCATCTGCCGCAGCTGGCCTGGTTGTATGGGCTGCTCATTACCAGTTGACGCTCCGGCAATGCTTGCCAGCTGTTGGTGCAGGCCAGCCGGCTGTGAAAGGAAGTGTAGGGAACAGGTCTGAGGAAGAAATGCGTTCTCTAATGCATTGCCGTCCTCTTCTCTGCCGCGGATGTGTACGCGCATGCACATGTGCAAGTGTGTATGTGTGAGTGCATGTGTGATATGCATGGTGTTCTTTGTTTGCTTTAAAAATAATCAATGTATGTGTACAGCACAGATGATTTATTCTTGTGTGTGTGCAGGAAGGTGAGCGTGCGAGCTGCATTTTTCTACCTTCTTACACGTGGACATACGTTTCATGTAGCTTAGGCTATTGGTGGCTGTCAATAAGAGCCTGTGCGAGAAAGGTAATGTTGACACACTTTCATGGGATTATTCTAAGGATCGCTCATCCCTGTGCATGCTATGCACATACTCACACACCTCCAGGGCCTGTGCGGAATGCGGAACCGGCAAGGAGCGGCACTCCCTGGCTTCTTTCCCCAATAGGGAGGGGGGTTTGTGTGCAGCAGATGCGTGGGGGTAGTAAGGCAACACACAAGCTCCGATGTTGCTGACGCCCCCTGCTGTGCTGAAAGGGGAAAGTGGTGGCCGGGGGTGTGCATGTGGGGGTGCGGGAGGGTGCGCGGGCAAGGGCACACACTGTTGCTGTTGCTGCTGCTGCTGCTGCTGCTGCCTTTGCTGGAATTCTAGGTCTACTCTGGCAACAGCGTGGTTGTGTGCTGTAGCTGCGCAGCTTTGTGCAGGCTGACTCTGTGCAGCAGTCCTATTTCCAAGGCATCCAGCTCTGACCTCTGTGCACATGCTTTCTATTGCTGCCGCAGCCTGCCCTTCTGCCCCCTCACTATCCTGCGTACCCACGAGATCTCTCACAATGACAGCATCAGGGTCCGGCTCCGCTGCTGTGCCTGTCGGGGAAGATGCTACTACGTCTGGTCCCGAAGGAGCAGAGCGATGGGGTCCAAAATCGCACACCAGCGGCTGCGTGGATGCCATGTTGGAGGTGGCTTGCGAGGTTGCTGTGGACAGGAGCGATTGCTGGGACAGCATGGGAGTCAGCATGGGGATGGCATTGGGTCCTGAGCTGCCCCTTAGCATGGCTGATGAAGTCTCCTGCACAACAGGTGCAGCCAAGATGTGCAAGGATACACTGTGTGTGTGTGGGTTTGTGCGTGTTCCTGGTGGTCGGAAACCTACGAGCTCGGGCTGGTGGGGGGCGCCGGAGAAGACAATCTGGGGGTCCCTTGTGCAAGTGCGCCCGACAAGACCTGTTGCTCAAGGCACTTGAAAAACTCCATAACCTCTCACCTGCTGAGAGCTGGGGCCTGAAACTGGTGGGAGGTGCAACCATGCTTGAGTTTGAGGGCTTTTTGAAGTGAGGTCCCCCTCCTTGACTACATCAAACCCTTTTGATGCTACTGCTGCTTCTTCTGCACCTGCTCCACACCCGCTGGGCGCAGCAAGGCTGGGCGTGTGTGGCCCCGTGCAGAAATAGGGGGAGGACAGGCAGGGGGTGGCTTGGGAGCTGGAGGTGCTGCTGGGGCTGCACAGGTGGGTCGGGCAGCCACCTCCGGCAGTGCAGCTGCTGGCTGCGAGTGGGGACGGCTGTGCACTGTAGGAGCTGACCGAAGCAGCAATAGGGCCTCTTTCGGAATGCTGCATGAGTGCCTGGGAGTCCAGCAAGGAATGTTGCTGCTGCTGCTGCTGCTGCTGCTGCTGGTTCTGCCCGGGCCTTGACAGCAGCTGGGGACTGGACTGGGTGAAACGGCAGTCAGGCTCCTTTGCCTGGCTACCGTGTGCTGCCTTCCCCTTTGCTGCCGATGCTTCATCATTGCTGGGCCCAATCGGTTGCTGCAGCCCGTACTTACTGCTATTGCTGCTGTCGCACGAGGGCGCCATCCTGCTGCTGCTTGTACTGCTGTCATTGGTGAAGTGGGTGCTGCAGGTCATGCGGCTGGACGTGCTGCTGTCGTGGGAGACCTGGGAGCTCAGTGTGCTCCCCACTACAGGCCGTGACTGGACGTCATGCTTGGTCAAGCCCTTTTGAGGCGAGGGCGGCTGGGACCGGCCCCAAATGCGACTTGAGCGGCTTGCCTTGGTGCCCCAGCCCAAATCCTTCAGGCTAGTGATGCTGGACTGACTGGAGTTGCTGCTTTTGCGCTCTGTACTGCTGCTGTCTGCACTGCTACTGCTGTTCCCGCTGCAATTGCATGAGTATTTGTGGATGTGCCTATGTGCTTTGTGTGTGTATGTGTGTGTGTGTGCTTTGTGTGTGTGTGTGTGTGTGTGTGTGTGTGTGTGTGCACGCACATATCTGCATACATGTGCAAACAAGGACATTGCATGTCCTTGACTTGTGCTCGTGTGCAAGTGTGTGTGTGTGTGTGCGTGTGTGCGTATGTGTGCATATGCAATTGTGTGCGCACCTGCCGGTCTGTGTATGTGTATGTGCATGCGCATGTGCACGTATTCTAGTACTCTTATAAATCATGTAGTGTGTGCACTTATATTGTGTGATCTAGGTCTTGAATTTCTCTTTGTGTGCTCATACACAATAAAGCAAGAACCTTGTTGTACTGGGGCGATTGGGTCTCGGCCATAGGCAACCGTACCTTGCTGGCAAGCTAGGTGGTTGCTGAAGGGGCGTAGCTTGGGATGTCCCATGGTGGGTGAGCATGGCCTGGAATTTCCTCCATGTTTTCTGCATGTCTGTCTAGCGAGCGAGAAAGGACTGCAGGACAGCACAAGTGTGACGCCGAAACTCAGCGCATACACCATCATAGATTTGGGAGACACGCTGTGTGTTTGTGTGTGCGCGTTTATGTGCGTGCGTGTGAGTGTGTGTGTATATGCGTACGTGTGTGTGTATGTGTGTGTGTGTGTGTGTGTGTGTGTGTGTGTGTGTGTGTGTGTGGTGTGTGAGAGAGTGTGTGTGTATGTATGTTTGTTTGTGTGTGTGTGTGTGTGTGTGTGTGTGTGTGGTGTGAGAGTGTGTGTATGTGTGTGTGTGTGTGTGTGTGTGTGTGCACGTGTGCGTCACATGAGTTGAAGTTATATGCCTCCCTCCCCTGTCCTGCACGCCAGTATTCATCAATGACAATAGGTTGCTGAGGTTTTTGTGTGCTTGCATTGCAGTGGTGCCATCCGCCGACCCGTGCCCGGCCCGTGTGTGCCCGACACGACAGCACTCCCCAATGGTGCAGGGGGGGGCTTTCAAGATGATTGAGCCCTTCTTTCCCAACGCACCTGCCACCTGCTGAACAATCCAGTGACTTAGTCAGACACCGCAATGGATTCCGCCCGAACAACACGAGGCTTCACGACAATTGTTCTTTATAAGACGTGTACTTGTTTTTGTGCATGACAAGAAAAATTTTCGCAACTCACCATTTTCGCAACTTATACCTATTAAAAATGGACAAAGAAAACATCGATGAGAAGCTCAAGGCATTAAACTTGTCGAAAGAGGTAAATTTACCTCTTTCGACGCGCCCCGCGCCATGCACGAATTTCCCCTCTTCGCTTCTAATTTCAAGCCTTCCTTGTGCTGTTGTTCGTAGGAGAGTGACAAATTCACCAAGGCATTCAAAGACCCAAAATTCATCGAACTGTTTGCTGAGTATGCCAAGGAGGTCTCTGATCCAAAGGTGAGGGTCACACACACCACATGCACGCGCAAACATAGGCATACACACACATGCACACGCAAACATAGACATACACACTTGCAAGCACGCACGCACACACACACACACACACACACACACACACACACATACACACACACACACACTCACACACACAAACACACACACACACACACACACACACACACACACACACACACACACACACACACCACACACACACACACACACACACACACGCGCCAC
>Ga0307948_1000680_pt1:0-2500 | contig 23283 bp, 27 predicted proteins | sample OrgLakmetagen280_FD_201824 | JGI IMG/M metagenome (GOLD analysis project Ga0307948, IMG submission 201824) | Saline water microbial communities from Organic Lake, Antarctica - #280 | ecosystem: Environmental > Aquatic > Non-marine Saline and Alkaline > Saline | place: Antarctica: Organic...
TCTGACCATTCTCGATGACGCCGGAACTTCAGACGTGGGCACCAACACCATTAGGCCAGCTCTTCGCGGTCTTGGACTGTGAGTTTGTTTGCATGGACCCTATTTGCAAAAGCGCACATTGGTGCGGGTGCCTGTGGGGATAATTTGTGTATGAGAGAGAGGGAGTGAGAGAGAGAGAGAGAGAGAGAGAGAGAGAGAGAGAGAGAGAGAGAGAGAGAGTGTGTATGTGTGCATATGCTATGCTATGTGTGGGTGCGCACTTGTCCTTGTCATTTAGTGCAATGATCATTCAGCTGCGCGGACGCTGTAAGTAGCTTACATAGAAAGCTTGTGCCTTCCGCAATGATGCTAATAAATGTGACCCCCATCAATCTGTGTACAGGTCCACAGAGAAGCTGTCAACCGAGTGCAGTGATACAAGCTGTGGCACAGGTGTGTGCGTGTGCGTGTGAGTGTTGGGGAGAGGAGGGCCAAGCGGGTGGGTAGGCTTGCCAGTAGAGTGTGTTAATACAAGCTATGGCGGAAGTGTGTGTGTGTGTGTGTGTGTGTGTGTGTGTGTGTGTGTGTGTTTGTGTTTGTGTGTGTGTGTGTGTTTGTGTGTGTGCGTGTGGTGGGGAGGGGGGCCAAGTGTGTGTGGATGTGTCTGCTATGAGCTTTAATGTGTACTGGAACACTTGGGAATTGGTTGCTATGGGTTGAAGGTAGTGGCTTTCCTGCCAGGTGGGTTGGAGTACTCCCGTACAAGGCTTGCATTGCAACGAATAACAGTATTGGCACCTATACAGGCCAGTTGCATCCATTAGAGCGTTCACTACACAGACAGATCAACTTGGCAACTGTAACCATACATGAGGCTTTCGTGGCTACGTGCATGTGAGACATCATTCCTGGCATGCATTTGCATGTTACCTTGACAAAGCCAGGTAGGGCGTCAGCCAATGTCAGCTGCGCGCGCTCGCACGAACGTGCACGCGCACGCACACACACACACACTCACACACACACACACACACACACACACACACACACACACACACACACACACACACACACCAATCACACAAAAATCACACACACGTGCATGCCCGCACTTCTGCAGATTTCACACCTAGGGAACTGGCCAAGCGTGTCATTTCCGCCCTCCAAGCTTCAAGTGAGTTGACACTCGCGGTTTATCTGTTACTTTGCCAAATGTATACCGTGTTCATTCTAATTGTTATCTGACTTGATATAATTAGCATTTCCCATGTACCTGGTCATAAACAGTGTCTAGACTTGGTAAGCCCTTAAGACATCGTGTGTGCACATGCTAATTAGAATGCCTGAGCGTATAAGAAATTGTGAATGCTTAATTGTATTTTTACTAAGCCTCAAGTACAAGCGATTTGCATGTGTGTGATTTTCACTCATTGTGTACTTCCCTGTACTCTGAAATGTGAATTGCGCGGAAGGACTAATGATCTAGCTCTCTCTCTCCCTCTCTCTCCCTCTCTCTCCCTCTCATTCCCTCTCACTCACACACACACACACACATACACGCACACACACCTGCACACAGGGTCCCTCATGCGCTTGAACGCCCCCTCTGGCCGTACTGCAACAGCTATCAGCGCACCTCTTGCTCAGGCTGTATCGCGCAACACACCCGCCGCCACCAGCACAGCAAACGTAGCATTCAAAGTGACCGTTGAAAACAGGTGTGTTTTTTAAAAGTGCAGGTGTATGTGCGTGTGTTTGTGAGAGGGTGTCCCGGAAAGGGGGTGAGGAGGGGGTAAGTGCGAGGGTTGGTGTGCGTCTGAAGTGGTTTTTATAGTGCAGCAAACCTCAGCTTCATTCGGCGTGGGTGCCATGGATTAGTGCATCTCACAAGACTGAACGGCTGTTAGAAAGCTGGCCCATGCCTTTGTGCCACCGCTACAATGCACCTGACGCAACTTTTTAGGCAACCTCATTTTTCAGACCATGTCAAGAAGGCAGTTGCTCAGCCTTTCTTGCAGGGTCACGCACACAGGAACCAGTACATGATTCGCTACTCGCTACTCAGGCATTTGCAGCATGCAACATGCAAAATGCCATTGCACATAGACATGCAGCATGCAATGCCATTAGACGTTGACACGCAATCATTGCATGTTGCACGTTGACACGCAGTCGTTGCATGTTGCACGTTGGCACGCAGTCGTTGCATGTTGCACGTTGACACGCAATCGTTGCATGTTGCCTGTGCACGACACCCTAACAGCTTTCTGGGCCATGGTAATCTTGACGCAGCGGCTTAAAGGCTGGAGAATCAGCGTGCGCTTCTGCCTGAGGCAACAGAGCTCTCGCTCGCCCAACCCGTGTGTTTGTGACGCACGTACGCCCTCTGTGTTTTAATCATGTGCTTGTACCCTCTGTGTTTTAATCATGTGCAGGTCTGTGTTCTAGTCATGTACAGGTGCAGGTGTTTTAATCATGTGCACGTACACCCTCTGTGTTAAAATCACGTGCAGGTGCAGGT
>Ga0307948_1000680_pt1:5000-23283 | contig 23283 bp, 27 predicted proteins | sample OrgLakmetagen280_FD_201824 | JGI IMG/M metagenome (GOLD analysis project Ga0307948, IMG submission 201824) | Saline water microbial communities from Organic Lake, Antarctica - #280 | ecosystem: Environmental > Aquatic > Non-marine Saline and Alkaline > Saline | place: Antarctica...
CCACTTAGCACCACACACCACTGTTGCATGCCTATGAACATAGAGGACAGCTGGCAGTGTGTGTGTCAACTTCTCGGTAGGCCTCATCCCTGTGGTCCTGGTTTGAGGTGTTAGTGTCAAAAGTCGTCAGGCCTCAACCATGTCGTTCTGATTTGAGGTGTCTGTGTCTGTGTCTGTTCAAATCTGTCAAGTCTCAGCTAATGTAGATACTTCCATCCCTGTGGTTCTGGTTTGAGGAGTGTTGTAACCCGTTGGGTCCTATTTGCTGGGGGGTTCAGTCGAGTGTAAGTAGGTACCTTGTTTCCTGAATTGCAACTCGCAACAAGGCCCAATCTCTCAGACGGAAACGCATCCCGTCCTTTACTAAATTGTAGTAGGGTTTGCCAGAACCATATATGTACGGTGTATGTTTTTGTTTGGCAGGGGAATCACCAAATGTATGTTCATATACGCTGTATTACTACGGTTCTGGCCAACCCTACTTTCAGTATGACCCTGTGACTTATGACCCCCTTTAAAACCCAGGACTCAAAATGTCCCTCCCACACCTTTGCTGAGCCTCTTTCTTGTGCGCCACACACTTGCTTGCCCCCACAGTTTGACTTAGATGAGGAGGACTTCACCGAGGAGGACCGAGAGGAGTTGGCCCGACGCATTCGTTCAAACATGGACATCTTCCTAGCAGACGAGGGCGGCTTAAAGTGCCCTGTTACGGTGTGTGGGTCAGGGTGTGAGTTTGAGCGTGGGGGGGGCGCAAGCCACCAGGTCCCTACACCCTAACCTGAATCCCATACTCGTGTGCATGCCCGTGTGAATTGCTGTTAGCCTTGGTCATTGTTGCTATTAATGAGCGTGTACGAGGCCCCGGAAGAATGCTGGTGGATCTGGCGTCTTGTGCCCTGTGCCAGAAGACACGTCAGCACTTTTATGTAGGGTTGGCCAGAACCGAACATATTCTGTGTATATATGTTGTTTTTGGCAGGTAAAATCACCAAATGTCCATAAACAATGTATATATACACGGCTATGGTCAACCCTATATGTATATGTGACCCTACAGACACACACACACACACACATACACACACACACACACTCACAGGCTGAATTTGGCAGCACCGCACGTCGATCTCTGAAGGCTGCCACTATGACAGTGACGGCAGACTTGGGCGAGCAAACTTTCAAAACAAGAGTCAAGCGTATTAGGGTGTGTGGTCCCTTTGGTTGCTGGCTTACCGTTGCGTCTGGGGAGATTTATTTTGATTTGCATCTTATTTAGAACTGATCTGAAACGAAAACGTGTTGACCAGTGGAGGATTGTCTTAAGGGAGGTGTGTGACATAGGTTTAAACGCCACCACATAGATTGACATAAAGTCACACCCCCACAAAAATTGGCGTGCCATGCCATGCCTTTGCATTTGTGTTTGTTTGAGTCTATGTTCACCCAACGAGTACACGACCATATGCGTCTGATCCATCGATCTAAACTGCATGGCCTAGTCATTGTGAGTGTTCCATTGTGCGCGTGCACACACACATACACCCCCTCTCTCTCTCTCTCCCTCTCTCTTGAACGCAGTCCAAATATGCTGAGTTGTCTACTGATGAGGTTTCGGACATCATCATTAATGGAGATTTTGGTACCTTCACGACGGCCTCCGGTAGATCCGTCCAGGTGTGTGTGTGTGGCGTCAACGCTGATCCCTCTCTAATGGCTTCTCTCTAACAACTTCTGAATGCGTGTTGTATCTCCTGTGCGTGCCTTGTAAAGAACACATGTCTGTATTTATAACCCCATGCATTTTTAACCTAGCCTGACGTCATCTCACTGGAACCTCTGTGCCTGATTCTGTACTGCTGTGCAGGTCACAAGTTCAGGGGTTGCTGAAGGTGAGACGATATGCACAGCAGTGTTTATGTCTACGTTAGGGGGGGGGGGGGGAACGGAGAATGTGCTTTCGTTAGCTCATCTTGCTTACGATGATGTGCCCTGCTTTGTGCATCAAATGAACCTTCATGTGTGCTTTGTGTGGTTGTGATGTGCGCTTACACACACACACACACACACACACACACACATACACACATACATACCCACATACATACACACACACATACACTCACACACACACACACTCTCTCACACACACACACACACACACACACACACACACACAATTGTTTCTGTCGCAGGTTTCGCTGGCTGCAACGCACGTTCTTCCAAGGCTTTGACCGGCAAAATGACGGTAAGAGGGGCAGAGAAGGGTAGCAGAGGCACTTGAGGATGTCTTTTTTATGCTTGTCGTCTGTTGGTGTGCACTTAATTGTTTTGTTTGTCACCAAGATCCATGTGTGTATCTGCGCTCGTTTGTATATCTGTGATCCGGCTTTGCTCTTTACATGACCTCCTGTCATGTATATTTGTGTCTGCACGTGTGTGTGTGTGTGTGCGTGTGCATGTCAGTGTGCTCACTTCCGTGTTCTTGCAGCCTGCTGTCTTGCATGTAACGTTGGCTTCAGAGTTTGCTGACACAAACCTAGGATTGGCTAAACCCATATATTCACGGTGTATACACGGTGTTTTTGGCAGGGAAATCACGATACATACGGTCATATACGGTGTATGTATGCAGTTGTGGCCAACCCTACACTTAACCACTTCTTGTGAGGCAGCAAATTTGATACCACTAGTGCGGTTGTGCAGTGGGTACACTGACCTTTCCATTTGCTGTTCGCGCATCACAGGTCACGGCCAGCAGCACTAAGACCAGCGCAGAGAAACAGCAATACTGTGCAATGACCACTCTCCAGTTGCTTGCGTGCATGCATCACAGGTCACAGCCAGCGGCACCGAGATCACTGAAACCTGCGGTGGTCACACTCCAGTTGCTTGCGTGCATGCATCACAGGTCACAGCCAGCGGCACCGAGATCACTGAAACCTGCGGTGGTCACACTCCATTTGCTTGCGTGCATGCATCACAGGTCACTGTCAGCGGCACCGAGATCACTGAATCCTGCAGTGGTCACACTTCAATTGCTCGCGTGCATTGCATCACAGGTCACTGTCAGTGGCACCGAGATCACTGAAACCTGCTGTGGTCACACTTCAATTGCTCGCGTGCATTGCATCACAGGTCACTGTCAGTGGCACCGAGATCACTGAAACCTGCATTGGTCACGCTCCATTTGCTTGGGTGCATGCATCACAGGTCACTGTCAGCGGCACCGAAATCACTGAAGCCAAATTTGAAGAGATCCAGTCAGACCTTGAAGACATTGTCCAGGAACGACTCGACACCCTGCTCTCCATTGACGTGGAGTGCCCTGTTTCGGTGCGTGGCTGTGGGTGTAAGCAGAGGTTAGGGTGAGGATGTGAGTGTCTGTATGTGGGTTGCTGTTCGTTTCTGTGCTTTGTGTTCTTTATTGCAGGGCAAGGAAGGAGGCGGGATGCAAAGCGTGTGTATTAATAAAGTTGCAACTCACAAAGATCGAACATTTTGTGCTGTTTGAGGTTAGCATGCCAGTAGCAGTTCCTAACTGTACGGTGGAAAGACACAGACACGTGTGCGTGTGTGTGTTAGACACGTGTGTGTATGTGTGTGTGCGCGCCCGCTTACGCCTGTCTTGTTCAGAGTTGACCTAAAAAAGGGACAGTACTCATCCTGTCATTGGATTTTTTTACCATAAGCAATCGCCTTACCAAAGACAGAACTTACTCCTGATTCCATTTTCCCATTGCCTGTGCGCAAAGGAGTCATGCAAAGGACAAAGCAGTCATGCTTTGTTATTCTTGTCCTTGTGAGCTGTTGACCTACGCAGCAAACGGTACTCACTCCTGCTCTTTTGCTCTTGTCCTGTGCGCAGTTGACCTACGCAGGGGACAGCATTTCCACCGCAAGCTTGGGCCGCAGGAACTTGCTGGACGACCACACAAGTAAGTACGGGCGATGTGTGTGTGTGTTTGTGTGTCGTGTCCCGTCCTGCTATCTTTAGCCCTTTTGGCCATGGTACCCTGAACGATGCCATCATCAAAAAGACCCTGATTGTAAAGACCCTGAACGATGACATCATTCAAACGACCCTGATTGGAAAGACCCTGAGCTGCCGATGGTCATTTTATTGAGACATGTTCCCTGCACGGCATTACCGTCAGGAAGATCAGGCGTGGCAGCACCTTTTGATAGCACGCCTGCTGCCTGCTCACTGTTTCAGCGGGGAGGTGCTACTCCTTGTTTGCGACATTTGCTTGAAGAGCATGGTCAGGTTACAACTTGGAGGGAGGTGTTATGTGCATTGTGCTGTTCACGCAATAAGCACAGATGTTAAGTTTGGATTGCTCGGGCGAGTGTCAACCCCAGTGCCCTCTTTACACACACACACACAGTTGATCTGATCCAAGACTTGGGTGATGATACCTCTTCCAGGGATGTCAGCGCTGCCAGGGTAAGTTAGAAACACATGCACACACACACACACGCGCACGCACGCACGCACGCGCGCGCACACACACACACACACACACACACACACACACACAGGCACGCGTACACACACACACAGGCACGCGTGCACACACACACACACACACACACACACACACACACACACACAGACACACACACACACAGACACACACACACACTCACACACACACGAAATCTTTACTTGCGCAGGCTGCCGTACGCTCAAGTAACTTCCTCTCTTCCATCGAGATTGATGACACCACCTACTCGGTGCGTAGATTGGTGGTCGCGCGCTCTGTGAGCAGATGTGTGTCAGTCCCTATCTATGCAAACGGGCACCATCTATGCAGAGTGGTGCAGCCTCGATTTAATCTTTTGAATATTGATCAACCAAGAGTCAACCATGCTGTGTCTAGAACAGCAGCCCTCATGGACATGCCCTGCTGAAAACAATGTTCATACACCAAAAGCACATACGTGCGCACGCACACACACACACACACACGCATACGTGCAGGTGAATGTCTCTTGGGAGACCGTTGAAGGTGAGTGTGAATGCTGCAATGCTGGGGTGTGTGTGTCTGTGTGTGTGTGTGTGTGTGTGTGTAGACGCAACCGTGTACAAACTTGTGACAAGGTGCTCATGAAGCAGTGGCGTAGGAGTGGGGGTGGGGTGAGGCTGCCACAGACAGGAGTGGGTTTTATTGTGGCTGGCAGATTTGATCTCGTGTCGTCCAGGAGGAGTGAGCACATAATTGTTTGTATGGCATTGGAACAAAAAAAAACTTAGGTATTTGCGTTTGGCACTGCTCGCATGCTCCGCTGTGGGAGTGCAGCAAGCCACCTCATTAAACAAACGAACACATTTACACAAGCTTACTCAAGCTTACTGACTCACTTACACTCACAGATTCCGGCAGCAACGCAAGCGTGCTTGGTCCTGCTATTGCCATCCCGGTAGGTGCAGAGCTCATCTTCAACATGCAGCCGCAGCAGTGTGTGTGTGTGTGTTTACGTGTACGTATGCAGCTACGCAGGTTCCTTCCCTGTGCAGTTGTCAGTGTGTCCTTGGTTGCAATGGCCGGCGGTGCTGTTGTTCGGACACAATCCCAGGCGCAAAGCAGCCGTAACGTCTCATGCCTACATTTCCATCCCTGTGCAGGTGTTTGTGTTCCTCGTTGTGGTGGCCGGTGTTGCCTTCTTTGTGTTCAAGCGCAAGCGCCTGGGCGCCAACTACAGTTAGGCCATCTAGGCGCCTACCCGCCTTTTGGCCACGCTCAAAAGGTGCGCCCAGTAGCTACCAGCAGTGGTAAAAGTGCCTACTAACCCTTGTGCCACACTCATAAGGTGCGTCCAGCAGTCCTTAGTCAAGGCGTGTGGCTGCTAGTCCTTTCGTTAAAAAATTAAACAAAAAGATATGGATAAAGTTTGTTTTGGTACACACCAGCAGTGGTGAACTTCTCTTGAAATTAGCATTTGCTTCTCTTATGTGCCTTCTCTCTTGTGTGCCAATGTCTTCACATCCAGAATTATTTTAAAAATAAGTAAAAAAAATGCCTTGCAGATCTCGTTAAGTCACACCAGAATCATAATGTCTTGCAGATCTTGTTACGTTCCTCCTAGTTATGCTGACAGTGTCGATCCTTTGGTGATTTACCTCACCCAGTTGTGGTAGAGGCAAAAGAAATATTTGTAGGGTTGGCCAGAACCGTATATCTGCACCGTATATGACCGTATGTATGGTGATTTCCCTGCTTAATATACCTTATGTACACCGTATATACCTAAAAATGTATGGTTCTGGCCAACCCTAATTATTTGCTAGTACCAGCGTGTTGTTTGTGGGTGGATTGATGAATGGTTGTGCATATGTGGACAGTTGGGTTTTGGTGAGGCCTTTGAGAAAATCAGATCACCGCCCTCCCCCGTCTGCAGGATTTGCTTTAGCTCTTCCTGAGCAGCGCAATGTCGAGCCAGGCGCACCCTCATGTGCTTATAGTTCAAGGGGCGGGCGCCATAGACACGGCAAATTGATGTGACCTCGTCCAACTCAAAATAAGAAGGTAGTCTGGATCAGCCCTCCCCCCCTTCTACCTCTTTGAATGGTTCATGCTGACTTGTGGCCAAGCACAAATAAGAGCGTGTGGTGCACATTACATGTGCTCGTTCTAACAGCTTGGCCAGACTGTTGCACGTGTGTGCTTGTGTATGTGTGTAAGTGTGCGCAGTCACGAAACAAAAAAACACTAAAAAAAGAAAAGAGACAGGTTGTGTGTTGAGTTTGTTTTGGCATAACTTGGCATGGCATGGCCTTCGTTTTGTGTTCTTTCAGGGATGCATCGTAATAGAATTTTCAGTAAGTAATTGAGCAGGAGCAGCTGCAGCTTAAATTATTCATGGGGGGCACTTTGAACCGACTGGTGCCTTTTGCAGCACGGAGTTACGATTGATGGCGCAGGCATTCTTGTGAGTATACGTCCCTCGTATGACAGTGTGCCTTTTTTTAACAATGGGAGGATTTATGTGGGGGAGACCTGGTTGACCCTGAGCGCACGGTGTTATTACGGCAAGTGGTATTTTAATAACTAATCTTGTGGGTTGTTTAGGGGCCTGCGTATTTTTATAACTATTCTTGAGGGTTGTTAAGAGGCTGCGTACTTGTGCGTCGCCATTCATTCCTGCCATTCATATGCAATATGGTTGTGTCATATTGCGTATAAATGTGTTATGAGTACGTTGGTGGCAGACAAGCAGGGATTGTGTTCTGTCCCTGCTGGGGGCAGCAAAATTGACCTGCGTGCACTTTGATGTGGGCGACAATCATGTTGGATCAACATAGTGGTTTTATGTATTCACAGCAGGTCTATTAGGCAGTATTTGTTCTTCAAAGGGGCTGACGTGTTTGTGTCATGAGTTGATCAGTGTCTGACGCCTGGTTCAGGCAGTGGTTTGACCTGACAGCAGATTGCATGATGCCCTTTCTCGGTGTAATTTTTTACCATTATATCCAGCTTCGACAGTAGATGCGAGTTCCACACACACAAGCCTTGCATAAGACATGGAGGCAGAGGAATATGTGCAGGTGGTGGATTTTTTCACAAAAGTCACACTGGCAGAAGCCCTGGAAACAAAATATGCTCCTACCATCTAGGACTTGAATCACCGGATTTGCTTCCTCCCTTTAAAAACATGTACATATGCGACGTCTGTAATTGTAGCTACCTACCATTGGCAGTGCCAACTAAAAATTAACTGCTACAATGCCAACGAGCAAGAGGCTATTGACACCAACGACACATGGGCCTGCCCAGCCTGTGTTAACCTTAATGAAAATAATGGCGCTGCACTTGGGGACCCTAGGTCAATACTTCCATATTACTATATAGCCCATACTTGCAATCCATGCTTAAGCTGGTACAATACCATAACCTCGTCGTGACAGCCAAAGGTCTGTGATGAGCAAGGGCTTTCTTGCCCTTCATACAATTATTCCCAAATGGCATGGTCTCTTATGCCTATACTACCTGGCAATTCTGCCCTAAGCAGAGTTGTGTGCACTAGTGAGTGCACTCTCCTGGTTCCCTGCTCACCCCAGCTAGCCTTGCGTGTGCAAATGCATGAGCTGCGCATGTGCCCAATGCTGCATACCTGCATCCTCAAGATCCTGTGTTTGACCTGATGTGATCGATAAAAAGAAAGAACGGACCTATAAATCCCTCAAAAGAGAACTGGTGAAAGTCTCGTGGAACCCAACATAGGAGCCAGAAGAACTGGGCGAGAACTGCAAATTACGTGTGAAAGCTTTAGGCGCAGCCTCCGAAAGTACGAAGAGCATATCACAACAACAAAACTAGTGCAACCTGCACCGGACATACATATTATTGATCGTCCAAAACAAGGGTTCTCAGCCAACCAAGAAAGAAACTCCTACCAGCCCTATATTATCAAACTTTGGGACAAAGTCAATTTTGACATCCAGCCCACCAACCCTCAAGCAGACATTGTAGCCACTGGGCGCTGCGAGTACTGGATCACTGACGTTGATCTGAAGCACCAAGGAAACGACACCGAATCTCCCTCAGACGACCCTATACTCCCAGAAGTGTACACTGCCACAGTAGCCTGCATCTACAACGTAGACGAAAAATGCAAAGGCATGCTCACCCCTGAGTGCTTCAACATTCTTCAAAGGGCTTTTGAAAAGGCAAATACAGCGGCTTACATGACGACATCCACCCACCCCCCAACCTTGCATCAGAACTCGTAGGCCTCATCATACGCAAAGATATTGCTACCTCCAAATATACAAGCCAAAAGATTAAAAACTCATTTTCACGGATGCCTCCCCCCCACATTATAACCTCCCTAGTCAAGACCTTCGGGGCAAACTGCAACGCCTTCTCCTCCAAGTTCGCTGGTTTCTCTATTTGCCATCCCATTTACCATTGGAACACCATGTATTTAGCAACAAGACATGCAATTTACTCTGCTGCCCTTAGCACAGAGGCTACGGCTACGCTCATGTTTCTTCCCTCCTGGAATAAAAGGATGACCACAAGTCCCTACGCATCGCTCTACTGCATATTCCTGCACCTAAGGCAGGAACTGCTTCAATGCCTGCAACAAGAACTGGCTGAAAGAACTCGCCAAAGAAATTCCTGAGGCAAAGTGGGAAATTAATTGCACCTAAACTCATAACGATCCGCACCCCTCTGCACTTAGCACTGAAGAGACTCCTGGCCTTAATAAAGCAATAAATATGCTAACGCTTTTGCTAGAAAATCACAACCTATTTTGACGTTGCGGATACCTCCATAAAAACAGCTGGATCTGAGGGAATCTCTTTTACATCTACTGTCTTGCAAAAGAATATGAAGAACACCGTATATACCGGTTGTTGTTCTGGTACCTATCCAATTACCATGACGCCTTGCAAGCACACATACACCCCCTCCACAAACTAGGAAATGCCTATACCATAGCAAATTACCAGAAACTTATCAAAAAGGGCACTGCCAATGGAGCCGCTAGCAACGCTGCCTAATAACAGCATCCTATGTCCCTGTTAAAACCAAGTGCATCATTATGAAGTATAGATCAGGAACCCTGTACAACCAAAAGCATGCGGTATAGTGTAAGCACCCAATAAGCCTAACTTGCCCCCTCTGCCCTCGACTAGGCAGTGCATTGCATATTCTTTCTGGATGCCAACACACGCAAAAAAAGATATGATCACTGAAAGACACAACTTAGCATGCAGCATGATCGTCAAAGCCATCAGCAAGACAGGCTCCCTAGGATCCTGCTTTGTCTGCATGAACTTAGGTAGCAGCGAACTGCTGACTATGCAAAATCTTCAGATTCCCAATACAGCTGAAACCAGGATTATACCAAAGTGGCTCTTTCCACCCTGCTTCTCAAACAAAATTAAGTTTAACTTCAACCGTCCGGATGTACTGGTTACTCCCATCTCAGCGAAATCTAAAAAGCAACAGACTAGCTAGCAATGAAGGGGGGTGGGTTCTTACGAGTGGCAGGGGGCAACTGAGGGATACCAGGAGCACGTCAGCAGCAGCACCGACAGCCATTAGCAGATCCACCTTCCCCAGAAAGCAGCGACCCAAAGATCGTCAGAGAACTCAGGAATACGCACGCGTAGCATTTCTTCCGCGATGTGATTGTGCGAGGAGGTCTGGTGCTCATTCCCATTCTCATTCTCGTGCTCGTTTGCGTTCCCGAGCAAAAATGCAAACTCGACCGATGTGTTGCACCACGTCGCTCCGTCGTCATTTGCGACCGGGATACGGGCTAACACAGCACACAGTCTGCTCGCTTCTGTTCGTGTGCTCAACAGATTGTGGAACGACTCTTTGTTGCCTGCCTTGGACAGCTCCGTGACGAGGTGGGGATCGAGGGCGTCAGGTGCATTCACGATCAATTTCGCGATCTTTGGCAATTCGGGCCGGTTCGCTTGCATCACGGGTTTTCTCGCTTCGTACTCCTTTTTCGCTCGAACGTAAGAAGCCTCTCTGAACGGGTTTTCATACGAACCGGTCATCGTTCGACGTGTGTGTGTGTGTGTGTGTGAAACGAGAATCGAAGCCGTTCAAGAACTTTCAATTTTTTATATATATGTAAAAAAGAAAGCTCGGATCTCGGCTCACTTCCTGTTCGGAAGTGTCGAATCGAACACTACGTGTCCAGGACCCTGAGTAATTCCGCCTTGGCCTCCAGGTCGTCTTTCTCTCCCGGGAGAGTGCGTTCCCACAGGATTTCAAAAGGCTTGCGTGTACCGAAGCTCATCTTCCACGGACGGGCTAGGTCCAGGTCAGGTCTCTTCAAAATCGACCGAACGATTCGCTTCTTCGCGGCATCTTGTTTCATGTCGTCGATATTCCACTTGACGAACAACCAGTGCAGAAGGGGAGCGGACACGATGCCGTTGTCGACGATGATGCTCACGTCTGTCTCTGGAACATCCAATATGACCTCCGTCGAGAGAGGTTTTTCGCCCAAACACGCGCACACGAGTGGACTGGCGTAGAAGTCCGAACGGGCGGATATCATACACAGGGCGAACCCGGGAACTCGGCGCAGCACACCGATGACACGCGCTGTGCGGGCGTCAGAGCGCATTTCGATCTCTTCCAACAGTACGGGACCATCTGATTCCTCCAACCGCGCGCCCCGGACCAAGCTGTCCATGATTCCGTCTGCCACGTCGGCGTCAGGATCCACGGCGAACAGCGCTCTGATCAGGTTTCCGTATCTAGTGCGATACCACTCAGCCAACGCACTGGTCTTAGGGAATCGCACATTCATCTCCTTGCAGGACATCGTGAAGTTGCAAACGTTTTCGGGAGACAGCCCTCGTAAAATCACAGTCAGCGTGTCCACATTCATGTGCATGATGTCGGTACCAGACGGAGAAGGCAATTCGATAGCATCGTCTTCATCTGCACCGTCCATATAGTTCACAAAAGGCATCATGATCTGTCTGATATATGACGGCAAGGCAAAGCGAGCAGAACAGAGCAGAGCAGCACGATGATGAACGGAACGCGTCCTCATCGTTCAATTTTTTTATAAAGTGTTAGCCGTAGGTCGCTTTCCTGGTAGAAGCGACGTTTCTTGTTTAAGTGGTCACGCTACGCTCATCGAAAAAAGAAACGCTCAAAAATATGCAAAAGTATAAGAAAACGCAAGCGGGCCATCCGTGACCTCATCATTTTCTGGGCGAATGTGGTGCCGACACCATGGGGAGTCTCATGCAGCTCGTGGCGTACGGCGCACAGGATTTGTTTTTGAGTTCGGAACGGAAATGCCCCATGTGTTATAAGAAGACTCACATCGTCTACTCCACTTGTCCGCGCTACTTTTTGATGGGAGCGGTCAAAATGGGCCATGAGGAGTGCTTGCGGACAGCGACGCTCATCTCCGGCGGCAAAGCGCAGAAGTGGGCAACTGCGGCGGTGTCGGTCGAGGACAGCCGCTGCCGCCGACGCGGGGCCGACTTGTGCGAGGCCGCGGCCGAACGAGCTCGTCCGGGAAGCCCGCACGAAAGGATCCTGAAGGATCTGCTCTGCAACAAGCTGGGGGCGACGCCGGACAAGCGAGCCTGCGCGCACGCTGCCGGTTGCGGCAACGCGGACCTGCTCGCTTTCCTGTACCAGGAACGGAGAGTGCCTTGGGACCCAAGGGAGGTGGCGTACCGGGCCATCATCGACGGGAACAGCGTGCAATGTCTGGAATACGTTTGCCTCGAAGCGGAGAAAGAGGAGAGAAAAAGAAACGGATGCCTGTCTCCTTGCCGACGCCGCCCGTGTGATGCGTCCCTGTGTCTGAAAGCAGCGGAGAGCAAGCGAGCAGACTCTGACGTGCTGCGCTGCGCTCTGCATCACGCCGCCTTGTCGGGTGGCTCCTTGCTTGGATCGGAAGCGTACTCTGCTGTCGCCAGCACCGACTCGTTCTGGAACCCGGCGGCCAAATTCGAGAAGTTGGATGTCCTGTACAATGCCGGCATACGCTGGGGGGCAGGCGCCGGCGTGACTTCAGCGGACTTGCTGCGCTGGGCGTGCATGAAGGGACTGCCGGTGCGTGAATTTCCTGCAACACTGAGTAAAAGCAACGGCCTTATGCACATGATCGCCATGTTCAGCGTGGTACTGAACCCAACCACCCTGCCGACGCCGAAGCGCTGCCTCAAGAGACATATCAATGGACCGCGACGCGGCCAGTTGCGACAAGCGATCCAAGACAGGGGCTGCGTACTGTCGCAAGCGGTGTGCATTCTGGGAGCCCAATGGGAGGTCGCGCGGGGCGCGACCACTGCGGTTAAGGTGGCGGCCGTGCACAGACTGCACGCGCTGAGAGTCGTAACGGAGACCACGATCCGCGTGACGCGTCGCCGCAAGGACCGCGCTGCCCGCGTGATCCAGGCCGCTTGGCTGGCTTACACTTACGCTCCGCGCCCCAACGGGCGAATGTTCGTCGAAGCGCAATCGAGGTGGCAACAAGCCGTCGCGGTCGATACGGGTACCATACACAATAATTAGAGGCTTTTTCTTTTTTCGGTCACGCCACGCTCACCGACTGACTGCCTTGACTGCCTTGAAAAACAAACCCTGACTAAAGTGTAACGCGAAGTGGCGAGCCACTTCGCGTAAGCTCAAGGCACGTCGTGAAAAATCTCTGGTAAAAAAAAAGACGTGAGACTTTGGACCATTGGGGAACAATTCTCCTTTCAGCTGATTCAGAATTCTGGAGATTTTGCATGGTCATCCATTCGATTCTGCCTGATATTCTTTTTTCTTTTCTTTTCGCGGTGGAGGAGCTTTACGGTACTCGGTACCAAAATGGCTCCTTTTTCTTAATCAATGTGGGGAGTGGCTTTCACTGCCTGCGTAGTTTTTCTCTTAATTTTTCTTGTCTGAGCTTATGCCATATGGGTTTGTTGTTGACTGACACGGGGAGTGGTTTTTCACTGCCTGCGTATGTGTTTTTTTTACTGACTGACAACTGACAAGGACTCCAAGGTCGGACCAGTCACAGGCCGATTAGCCGAACAGTCTGGCTGAAGGTCCCCTTGTAAATCTAAATTTTAATCATATCGAGGCTGGCAATGGCCAGGACGGGTGGTCTGTTAGTCCTTAGCTTAGCTCTGCAGTTTCTGTGCCTGGCGCTCCTCTTGCTTGTTCGAGCCTGATACTTCAGTCTCTTTGTGACTTTCTCCTTCTGGTACTCTGTTGGACCTCTCTGACTGGGCCCTTTTGTCTGCTGGTAAGGGAATTTAAAGGTACTTGGTATTACAGTGTACACACATCCTAAGACGTATCAACAGCTTTTTTTTTGTCCTCCTTGATGCTTTCTCTTTGCGCTTCTTCAAAACAAACGTTCTTTTTTTCTATACACTTTTCTCTTCTACATACGTCAGTTCGTGTTTCCTCTAGCTTCTGCTTCTTTTGTTTAGCCATGTGTAGTTTCAGGCTTTTTCCGAACTTCCGCCAAGATGCCCTTCGAGGCATATATAGTGATGTAACCTTTCCTAACCTTACCTTAAGGTACTTGGTATTAAAGTGGCTTTCTTTTCCTACATCATTGTGGGTAGTGGTTTTCCCTGCCTGCTCGTACTTGCAATTCATGCTTAAGCTGGCACTACCATGATTCGCCGTGACAGTACTTTTTCCTTCTTCTTAGTAAATGAGGTCCTTATGTTGCTTCCTTTTGATACGCGAAATACCATCTACATGTTTACTGTGATGTCACGGTGGGCAACAGAAACAATAACTTACTGAGCTTTTGGATTTATTTGTGGCTGGCCGAGACCAGTCAGCAGCCGATCAGCCAAACAACCTGGCTGAAGGTCAACCCCCATTGTAACCATTACAGGAACCATTTTGTAACAATAACCACGCCCATAGAGAGTGGAAGTTAGTGGCACTGCGCTAATGGACAAATACAAGGGACTAGAAACAGACATAAAATCCTATAGGCCCGTGGGGCTAGCTGGCCAAAACACCATGGTTTACAGCCTGCTATATGCAAAGTGCTGACGCTCAAGGGCCGTTATGTTGTTTTTAGGTGATTCGTCACTTGTCCCATGAACTCCCTCATCTGCCTGAGGAGGACTACTAGCTTCGAAGGGGGAGGACCCAGGCAGAACCTGCTGCTGCTGCTGATCATGGCATGGGTGGCACTGCTGCTGCTGCTGCTCCTGCTGCTCCTGCTGCTGGAGTGTCGGCAGCTGCTGCTGGCATGGGTGACACTGCTGCTGCTGCTGCTGCTGCTCTTGCTGTTCCTGCTGCTGGCATGTACACTGCTGCTGGCACGCAGCAGGCTGCTGTTGGTGCTGCGTCATTGAGGTGGGCAAACAAGAAGGACTACGACTGCTGCTCGGTCGACGAGAGCTTTGCGTACGTCGCGCACAAAAGGAGCTCTGCAAGCACGCAAAAAATTAACGAAGCGCGTTGATTAGTGATGATTGGTGCACGTGACGGCTTGCATGTCCTTATACGTCTGTGCACATGACGCCCTGCATGTCATCATACGCTTATGCATGTGACGGCTTGCATGTCAGCATATGCTTATGCATGTGACGGCTTGCATGTCCTTATACGTCTGTGCACATGACGGCCTGCATGTCATCATACGTCTGTGCACATCACGGCCTGCATGTCATCATACGCTTATGCACGTGACGGCTTGCATGTCCTTATACGTCTGCGCACATGACGGCCTGCATGTCATCATACGTCTGTGCACATGACGGCCTGCATGTCATCATACGCTTATGCACGTGATGGCTTGCATCTCCTTATGCGTCTGTGCACATCACAGCCTGCATGTCATCATACGTCTGTGCACATCACGGCCTGCATGTCATCATACGCTCAATGCATGTGACGGCTTGCATGTCAGCACACGTTCGTGCACATGACGGCCTGCATGTCAGCATACGTCTGTGCACATCACGGCCTGCATGTCATCATACGCTCATGCATGTGACGGCTTGCATGTCAGCACACGTTCGTGCACATGACGGCCTGCATGTCAGCATATGTTTGTGCACGTGATGGCTTGCATCTCCTTATGCGTCTGTGCACATCACAGCCTACATGTCATCATACGTCTGAGCACATGACGGCCTGCATGTCATCATACGCTTATGCATGTGACGGCCTGCATGTCCTGATACGTCTGCGCACATCACGGCCTGCATGTCATCATACGTCTGTGCACATGACGGCCTGCATGTCATCATACGCTTATGCATGTGACGGCTTGCATGTCAGCATACGTTCGTGCACATGACGGCCTGCATGTCAGCATATGTTTGTGCATGTAACGGCTTGCATGTCAGCATACGTTCGTGCACATGACGGCCTGCATGTCAGCATATGTTTGTGCATGTGACGGTAGTCTGTTGCCGCTCCCTGTAAGGAAACAGGTGTTAAAACGAGGTAGCTGGGTCTTGATAAGGAAACAGGTGTTTGAATGAGAGGTAGCTGGGTCTTGATAAGGATAGTGGTGTTTGAACGAGAGGTAGCTGGGTCTTGGTAAGGAGAGGTGTTTGAACGAGAGGTAGCTGGATCTTGATAAGGAGACAGATGTTTGAATGAGAGGTAGCTGGGTCTTGATAAGAAAAGTGATTTTTTATACGAGGTAGCTGGGTCTTGGTAAGGAGACAGGTGTTTGAACGAGAGGTAGCTGGGTCTTGGTAAGGAGACAGGTGTTTTATACGAGGTAGCTGGGTCTTGATAAGGAGAGGTGTTTGAACGAGAGGTAGCTGGGTCTTGGTAAGGAGACAGGTGTTTGAACGAGAGGTAGCTGGGTCTTGATAAGGAAACAGGTAGGGTTGGCCAGAACCGTACATATACACCGTATATGACCGTATATTTGGTGATTTCCCTGCCAAAATTACCGTGTATACACCGTATATATATGGTTCTGGCCAACCCTAGAAACAGGTGTTAAACGAGGTAGCTGGGTCTTGAGCCCGTGCCAGCAGTCAAAGGTTTACAAATTCATTAGTGCAGCTGTCGATCTTTTTGATTGATTTTTTGTTGGGACCTGTAGGTCGAGCAGCCATGCCAGGCTGGAGGCCTTTGCAATTCAAACTAAACTTAAAACTTGAGCCCGTGCCTACAGTTATTATATCAATAATAGCCCGAGAGACTACCTCGAGAGTCTGAAATAGTTTGGAGACTCTCTGGTATAGTCTGTTTGGTGATCAGATGATCTGACTTGAGTAAACTCAACCTGGCTGGAGTAAGCACACAACCATTCACGTGACGGCACACACACACACACAAGTGTGGCTGAGTTCTCCTAGATTACAATCCGAGGACAATTGACAACCGAGGACAATTGACAACCGAGGACAATTGACCAAAGAGGACTCGCAACCGAGGACTCACAATTGACCAAAAGCCCTCATAACTAACTGACTTCCGAGAAAAGAAGCAAGGACAAAACAGGTGGAACCACACACATCATCACACACAGTCACACACACCATCACACACACCGTTACACACCATCACACACCGTCACACACACCATCACACACCGTCACACACACCATCACACACCGTCACACACACCAACACACACCATCACACACACTGTCACACACCGTCACACACACCATCACACACACCATCACACACACCATCACACACCATCACACACACCGTCACACACACCATCACACACCATCACACACCGTCACACACCGTCACACACACCGTCACACACTATCATAAACACCATCACACACCATCACACACCATCACACACCGTCACACACACCATCACACACACCATCACACACCGTCACACACACCATCACACACCGTCACACACACCATCACACACCATCACACACCGTCACACACACCATCACACACACCGTCACACACACACCATCACACACCATCACACACCATCACACACCGTCACACACACCATCACACACCGTCACACACCAGCACACACCATCACACACCATCACACACACCGTCACACACACCATCACACACACCGTCACACATTATCACACACCGTCACAAACCATCACACACCGTCACACACACCATCACACACCCTCACACACACCATCACACACCGTCACACACCATCATACACACCATCACACACACCATCACACACCATCACACACACAGGCACACACCGTCACACACACCATCACACACCGTCACACACACCATCACACTAATTGGGGGGTCATGCACACGCTCATTTGTGTGCTTTAACCACACAGGAGGAACAACAACAAAAAGAAGCAGGTGAATTACAGCCGCAACAGAGTCACCACTCTGCCACACACGACTCCCCATAAATAAATACCTAATACCTACCTGTAATGTGATTGGCCGACCAAAGAAAACTGACCAATCAGAATATACAATCATTGACCAATCATATTTGGAGAAGACCATCACGACAAAAACCATGTCTGGGGCATGCATGGGTTGGCCAGCACTGTATAAATACGGTGTATACCTAAACGGTATTTTTGGCAGGGAAATCACCAAATATACGGGGTGTATATACGGTTCTGGCCAACCCTAGGCGTGCGCACACCCACACATGCAACTGTGCAACCAAACAAGACTGACCTAAAGACATGCGATAAGATATGCATTCCGCGCACGTGCTCATGCATGATGCAAAGACATCACCTGCGCCCGCGACAGCAGCACCGCCACACCCTCCTTGTACGCAGCACTGCATGCGATAAGATATGCATTCCGCGCACGTGCTCATGCATGATGCAAAGACATCACCTGCGCCT
>Ga0307948_1000681_pt1 | contig 23276 bp, 15 predicted proteins | sample OrgLakmetagen280_FD_201824 | JGI IMG/M metagenome (GOLD analysis project Ga0307948, IMG submission 201824) | Saline water microbial communities from Organic Lake, Antarctica - #280 | ecosystem: Environmental > Aquatic > Non-marine Saline and Alkaline > Saline | place: Antarctica: Organic Lake...
ACGGGGCTGGAAAAACCCCGTTTTGTCCGTATAATGTCGGCCGTTGATCGGCGTGTGGCGCAGCTTGGTAGCGCACTTCGTTCGGGACGAAGGGGTCGCAGGTTCGAATCCTGCCACGCCGACCATGATTTCAACGACTTAGGGCTCGTCTTCGGATGAGCCCTTTTTCGTTTTTGGCTGGGTACAGGTTGGGTACATAAACCTGAAACCACCTTCTGGTTCACATCAATTCAATGTAGCCCATTGCAAAGTGCGGTATCTCCGCACCTCATCGCTTCCGTACCCTCTCAGTCTATCATCCGGATTCATTGCGCCAAAGAACATAGGCTAGTCGTTATTCGTCTTTTGCCGAACCTGGTCTCGGCCACCCGTGAAAACTTATTTCGGATCGTCAGAGTCAAGGTACTCCTCCCACACTGGATCAGTTGGCCGATCATAAGATTTGACGCTTCCTTTAAGCCGCTCCAAAGGGGTTAGCTCTTGACTAAGAGGCTCGGCTAGCTCATCGCTATGTGCCGTATAGGCATCCAGCCCTTCCAACAAATCCCTTTCAGTGACTCGCTTATTGTTCATACGCTCCTCCAAGATATCCGTCGATTCGAGGCTTCACACTGTCTACGCCGAGGATGTGCGATTAAGCGTACCGCAAATTTGCCTCTAAATCGGGCTTATTAGAGTTACAGCGAAATTAGAGGCACCAACCAGCGGCTGCATCCCCGTAGCATTTGCTTGTAGTCATTAAACAACGGAGAAACATATGAAAAAACTGCAAATGTACTTCACCAGTATCGAAGTGGGGAACTATTTCTCAGTATCCGAAGGCACCATCCGACGCTGGGTTCGCGAAGGTAAATTTCCTCGCGGAAAGAAGCTGAGCTCAGGCTCAAGACGGTGGCTGAGATCCGACATTGAAAAATTCGACCAGGAGGTACTTCGCCGGAACGAAGCGGCACCCGCGGAGTAGTCGTGGCAACACAAATCAGCCACGGCACCCTGCTGGAGACGGGCAATTTCTCCGGCAGGTGCTCTTCTCTCTATTTTTGGGACAACCTCTCATCGACGATTACGTGAGCGGGTTTTCGTGACTCGTGAAACCACTCGCCGACCTCCTAGTGTCCGATCCTGGACCAAACCCAGATGACCTAGCCAGTGCCTCTCTTTGTCCAACGCCTTGATCATGAGTCGCATGGCGCGGGTGTAATCAGCCATTGTTGTCGTTGCCAAGCCCTCGTTGTCGAACCAGGCTTCCTTCAGAAATCTCACGTGTTTCAACTTAATTTGATTGCAGTATCGAACTTCCGGGAACTGGATTTCAATAGCATCTGCCATCGTCTGAATGCGCTTTATTGTCCGACTTTTCGTCGAATCCGAGACCTCTTCATGCCACTTGATACGCTTTGTAATGTCTCGAATGTTCATTAATAGCCCCCAATGTAAGAGGAGGCCACTTGTGGGCGACCATGCCCCAGCAAACGAGCAACGGTCTCGCGAGCAATGCGGTCCCGTACAAGATCTCCGATAGGGCCGCGGAGCGGACTGGGCCCACGAACAATTTCTTCATAAACGTCCTGCGCGAATCCACAGCGCAATTCCCGGATGGAGGGAATTCCGCATTTCTTGAGGATTCTCCTACATCGCCCGAGATCCCGACGGTAAAACGTGATCACGTTGTCTGTTTTCGACAGCAGGCACGCGGAGCCTGCCGGTCGCACGGAGATCGCGAATTCCAGCGCTTCACGCTGAAACTCACCAGCCGGAATGGTTCGACTCCTACACCTCCTACCGCCTTTCGTTCCTTCCAAGATAGCCGCGGACCCGGTTTCTGTTACTTCCTGCATCATGCGACTCAAATCCTGCAGGATAGCCTCATTCGCTCTCATCCCCCAGGCTCGCGATAGCAGAACCACGGCAGCCCCTCGTTCGTCACCAGACGCGATCATGCGATCTGCTGCACTCTTTATATCCGCGATGTCCGCCTGAATCTGGGTTTCTCGTACATTGGATCTGACCACGCCCAGAGCTTTGCGAGCGGACAGGTGCAACTTCTCATCTCGACGCATCGCGAACAGACAGGTGTTCGCCGTCGAGATGAGATTGTGTGCATACGACACGGAAATCGTATTGTCGCTACTACCGTCGGGCCACTCATAAGCGTCATTCAGACGGTGGCGTAGATAATCGCTATACGCCTCTATGAGTTCCAAATTGATAAAGCGGGCATCTCGGATACCATGTCGCCGACAGAAATCGACGAAAACTCTGATCCGAATTCCATGAGTTCGGCGTGTCCCAAAATGCTCGTTCGAACCAAAGAGCGCTGCCAATGCCGCCACGAAGGCATACAGCAACTGCTTGCCGTAGCCGAAATTGCGTTTCTCACTGCGAGGGGTTTTCCGTTTCCGTTTCATTACTAAGTTACCTTTTTCTATGAGGCTGAAAATTGAATGCAGCTGATGCGAGGCAAACCCTGCGGCTAAATGGGGTAGAGCCTGGTTCCCTCGCTGACACTCCACCCCATCACCGCAGTCAGATACATAACCATGAGAAATCTCCTCTGGTCGTTGGGAGTGTTGTTCGTGCCGCTGCAGGCACAGGTTTTATCCATTGCGAACCGTGGCTAACGAAACAGCGAATGCAGATCGTTGGGGTAGCGGTGTTGTCACGCAGTCAGCGTGACGATGCAAAAGAGGAGCGCCTGAAACGTATGTCAGGCATAAGGGCGAGCAGATCGAATCGAGCATGCCGGTGGTGACGCACCGGGGGAACAAATCCGCGCGAATCTGGTTTTAGTCAGGATTTTCGATCAGTTCTAGTCCGTTGACGGGCTTTAAAGCATTGGAAATGCCGGGTTTCCAGCTCCAAATCAAACCATCTCTCTAACGTTCGGTATTAGTTCGTAAAGATGAGGGGTGCCCAAAAGGGCTACTGGGATAGCGAATCAGAAGTCCGCTGGATTGCTCGGCGTGAGCATTTTAGGCAAGGGTTTGCCGTGAGGGTTACCTGTCGATAATCGACGGTGAAACGTGTGCTGTTTAAATTTAACGAAGCCAGCTGCCTCGCCGAATGTTTTTCACTCGGATTGAGTTTCCATTATCAGAATTCAGGATGTACTTGTCTACTCGGGTAAACGCAGAATAAATGCAATAAGACCAAGCAGATACTCGCCAATGCGCGGTAATGCGTGAAATACCGACAGAGCCCGGAGTTGGTAACTGGCCTTCAAGTGGACTCCAAATGTATTTTGGCACGATCATCTGAATCAACCACTAAGCAGACTCGCCCGGTAAGTCCACTGCAGGTTCACTTGGAGGACACTATGGGGCAAATCCGAAAGTTCTGATGGTCATCAGTGCAAGCATATGCCGTAAAGTCGTTTAGGCAGGATTTTTAAGTCCATACCCCGTGTTCGAGCCGGCCGATGATGTCGAGCAGTTGTTGTGCTCGCTCGGGCGTATCGATGAAATCAAAAGGAATTTCATTGTCGATTGCCGGGAGAGGTTTTGAGAGCCAGTTTTCCGCCATCTTCCGGTCTCCCTCGAAAAGCTCACTAGCTTGGGATATGACTTGAGTGAGAAGGCATTCAATCTCAATATTGCGATTTTCCATAGGAGCAATCCATTTGCAGCTAGCTCGTTACTGCGAACCCTGTGTTTGCAGCAGCTAGTTAATCATAATTCGCGCGAGCAAACATCAGCCCATGCGACGAGTGCTGGCATGTCGACAATGACCTACCGAAGCTCTTGGAAATCCCCGATAAATCAAGCAGTATTGAACGCTGACCAAATTCGCAGGCTAACTATTGAGCCAAAGCAGTTGGCTAGATTTTGAATGGATAGTTCTGCGCTCAGGAGGGGAAATGATTGAGCTCGTGGAATCATGGATTGATGAGTTAAACGAGGCGCATAAGACAAATCGCCAACCCTGCTCAGTTTTGCAGCAACAGTTTGATGGCTTCTATCGCCCGGAGCTGCTCCAATCCGCCTATTTCGTGATTGTGAAATCCCTCCCTATGCCAGTCATACCTGAGCTCAGAGAATTTGGGGTGGCTGATTTTATGGATAATAGGGACCAGCTCGCTGGCATCACCTACAAAGATACTTACTATCTCGTGTCAGGTGCAGCCAAAGATTTGGGTATCCACTTTCATGAACTTGTGCATGTTGTTCAGTGGCGAACGCTTGGTGCGAGCAATTTTATCCAGCGATATATCGATGAAATAAACAGGTTTGGTTACAGCGAGGATGCGCCACTTGAGGGTGTAGCCTATGGCCTTCAGATAAAATTCGAAAGAGGTGCAATGCCCTTTGACGTGGAGGAAGCAGTAGTCTCTGACCTCTGATAAAGGGTGGAGGTTTTAAAACAATAAAAGATGGATCTGAAAACAAATGCCGTTCCTTTCACTTCTTGATGACCGAGCCAAACCAAAAGGCTCACGTGACCCACTGGGCTTCGAGCTGGTATGGACCCATTTCGGCAGAAAAGTGGTCGGTAATCTGACGACCATCACCAGTTCCGTTGAGAACTTCACCGTTGCGCTGCTCGGTTTTTATTGGACACACCAGGTCCATGGAAATGCCGATAAAGACAGTCGTGAAAGGCTAATCCGGGAAACTTTCCTTCGCTACGAGCAGCTGGCTGCTTACCTACGCTATCAGTCTGGTAGCAAAGAAATCATGGGTATTACCCGCGTCCACAAAAATATGACTTCTCAGACGGAGTCGTTAGCAATTAGCGTGAAAGCGCAGATTCTGAGCAATCAGGCAAGCTATGGGTTGTGGGGCCTGTACAGTTCGGCACTGAAAGATTCCGGGCTTGCAGAGGGAAGCGATCGGAAGCTTACAGCGGAAGGGATGGAGCTCGCTGCAACAATCGCAAAGGATCTAAACTCCAATGAGTTCATTCAGCTGTTCAGAGTCGACGGTCAACTTTCTAGAGATGAACGTGAACGCTTGGCACCGCTGTTCTGGCAGGCAATACGCAATCAAGAGGTGCGGCAAAAGCTCACTCATATTCTGCTTCGTGGGCACCAAAACCAGAATGCCTCGGTTCAAGGCGAGCTTTTCTCCGTAAGCGTAAAACTCGTAAGCGAGGGCAAATTGACCGATGGGTTTGCTCAGAACCTGAATGCAGTTCAGAGCGCTGCGTCAGCTGACTTGCAGACGTATCTTGACGAAATCCAGCGAGTAGAGCGTGTACTAGTCGCTGCTAACAACGTGTTTTATTACCTGCTCACACAGGATCATCGACCGGTTTCTTCAATAGTGGAGCAGCTTGAAAGCCAGGCTTATGACTACGACCACTTACCAAAGAATTTGCCCGGAGGGATGACGCGACGGAACTCGCTTTGTGAGATCAACGACAATCTGAGAGCTGGCAACCATTGGGGAGCAGTGAAAGCCGTCATCAAGTTAAATGCGGACGTGATGAAAGCGCGGGGAGGTGCCCCATGGGTAAACTGTGACAGCGGAGACATCCTCAACGTCAAAGTGAAGTCAGAAACGGCTGTTCTTCGGTCCCAGAAGGCTCTCCTGGGTGACTGGGACTACGATTACTTCCTGGGCTCTTATTTTCGCATTGCCAAAGCGAACCTGGAGGGGCGCAATGGATAATGCGCAGATATCCCAGTACCTCGAAGAACGGCTGGGAGGGCGCCCAGTAAAAGCCTCTATTTTTACCACCTATACGTTCGATCCTGCGTTTTTTGAGCTGGAAGTTGTTCCTCTTCTACTGCCAGAAAACAGCTCGTTTTCGATCGATGATCGGGTGAAACAGTTCCAGGTGCGAGAATCCCTCAGGGAAGCCGAACTGCCGATTGATGTATTCTACGATCAGAATATTTTTCGTATTCAGGGTGAAAGCTCACCTGGAATGGAATACGGCTGCCACGGTGTTTCAGAAGGAAATCGTGCTTTCCACCCGAAGCTATCGATTCTGCTTTTAGGTAACGGTGCTGGGGAAAGTGACTCCTTACTAATATCCGCCGGTTCCAATAACCTCACTAAGGCTGGATGGTGGGATAACATTGAATGCCAGCACTGGGAGGAGATTGGCCAACGCGGTGGTGACGGAGAGTTTCTGCAGGTACTGAAACAGGATCTTGACTACCTGCAAGGGAAGCAGATTGTCCAGTCCGGCAATAGTGCTGTCGCTGAAATTCAGAGATTTTTGGCGAGGTGCGTGGCAGATCCTGCAGCACCACCTGTCCGCTACTTCGGATTATCGAGCACGACACGGTTTCTGGATTTTCTATCGGACAAGATCGGGCAGCTTAAAGAGCCCGTTAAACTGGAGATTATTTCGCCATTTTTCGCTGACGACTCCAGGAATAACCTACACGATGCATTTCTGAATCTTGGTGTAACTAATGTGCGCCTACTGTTGCCGCGCGATGACAGGCAAGAAGCGCTCTGTAACCTCGATTATCTGGCCCATATCGATAGTTTGGAGAATGTCTCCTGGGCTGATTGGCTGGAAACAACAGCGGCCTCATTGGGAGTAGGGAAAGAGCCTCACCGGGAACTGCATGCCAAGATCTTCAATTTCATTGGCGCTGATCGGGCTTTTACCTTTGTTGGGTCAGTGAATTTCACATACAAAGCGATCAATGAGAATGTCGAAGCCGGTTTTCTGGTAGCTACAGATCCGGAGTCGTTGTTGAAAACTATCTCCGAGGATTTGCCGGAAGTTAGCCAAAGATCTCTCGACCTGCCACCTGGCGAGCTCGACCACGAAGCTCAGGGTCGCATACCCCAGATTTCCCTCACGTTTGATTGGCTGACCAAAACCCTGAGCGGGAGAGTGGAATCAGAGAGCACCGTTGAAATCAATCTCATTGGCCCGGACGGGGCCGATAGCACGGCAGTTAATGGCTGGCATCTCGACAACTGTTTGAGTGACTACACTGGCAGCACTGAAGCTTTGGAGAAAGCGTTAGCCAACGGCTCCCTGATTCTCGTGTCTGGACGAGTTTGTGATTCCGATGAATTAATCGCCCCGCACCGTGTTTTACTTCAGCAAACGCACTGGTCGCATAAACCGCAACCCGAGCTCGCCACACTATCGCCTCAACAGATCCTGGCGATCTATGCAGGAATGTCTCCCGAACGCCGTCAGCTGCTGCTGACGGACGCACGGGTTAAGAGACTGTTTGAACTGGGCGAGCGAGGGGAAACCAGCCTGATCGAAGAGGCACCGCTGGAGAACGAGTTCTTTTCCGAATATGCCGAACTGTTCCACGCATTTCGCATGTTGAGGCGTGACCTCAGCAACGAGCAATCCACACCGAAGAAGCAGGATTACTACCTCACCGGCACCGGCGTGGATAGCCTACCAACATTAGTAGGCCGGGCTGCAGTTGCACTCGAACCCGCGCAGGAGAGTGATCAGCAGCTCCATCCAGTCAGTGCGTATCTGTTATTACTCAGTGCCAAGGAAGTCTATCGATCAGCCGAATTTGCAGGTCGCCCCTATGTCACAGAGCAGTTGGAGTTTATCGAAACGCTTCTTCAACAGATACGCGAGAGCAAATTGATCAAGCTTTCCAGTGAGCGTGAGGCTGATCGAGACCGGTTCTTCGATTGGTTTGAGGCTCAATTTCTGGAGCAGTACCGGATTGAAAGAGCGGAGGGTAACGCATGAAATCTTACCCTATTCTCGACCTGGACTCTGCACGCCATATTCTTGATTTCAGTGGTGGTAGGGATGAGCTCAAATCGCTCGGCGAGGTCCAGCTCCGTGGCGCGGTTGCTCTCTACAACATGATCAACACCGAGAATATCGGGTTAGGTTATCTCGCCGATGAAGTCGGAATGGGAAAAACCTACATAGCGCTCGGAGTTGTTGCGCTGATGCGGTATTTCAACCCGGCTCTGCGGGTTCTCTATATCTGCCCGAGTGCCAATGTTCAGGACAAATGGCTGCGGGAACATGCCAGCTTTATCGACCGGAACGTCTGTACTGCTAGCTATCGAGTGCGTACTCCGGAGGGCAAGCCGGCTGCCCCTGTGGCCAAATGCGATAGCCTGGAAGACCTGATCCGCACAGCAGCCTCCGGCTTCTATGCGGACTTTTTCGTTCGCAATGGGAGTTTCAGCTTTGGCTTAAAAAAGGCTGCCGATGAGTACGACGAGGAAGCAATCAGAAGCTGGAACGAGCAGCGTAAGAAACTGAAGAGAATGTTGCCGGCGTTTTCGGTCCCAAGTGGCGATCCCACTCATCGTGGAGTAAAAGACGAGTTCGCCCGGGCACTGAATTACGTGCTGCCCACCTTCGACCTTGTGGTTATCGACGAGAGTCACAATTTCAAACACAGCTTCGAGAGCAGCGATCGAAACCGCGTCCTTTCTCAGGTCTTGGGTTTCTATCAAAACCACAACCCTGAGGACAGACCTTTTCAGCGTCGCGTACGCAATGCCTTGCTGCTCTCCGCCACGCCTTACGACCGCAACCTGGAACAGTTACGAAACCAGCTTGCTTTGGTAGGGAAAGGCAGCCTACTGAGGAACGCCCAGTCTGTAACGGACAAAGCAGAGATTGCCCGGTTTATGGTGCGCCGCCTCAACCGGTTGAAGATAGGTGACAGGGAATACACCCGCAATATGTACCGTGCGGAGTGGCGCGACGGTCCAAAGGCCGCGATTGACCTAGCGACTGACGAGCAGAAACTGGTCACGGCTCTGGTTCAGAAGAAAGTTGGCGATGCACTTGGCCACAAGCATGGTTCGGCGTCCTTCCAAATGGGCATGCTCGCATCCTTCGAGAGCTATGGTGAAACTACTCGCTCTCCCCGGGTGGAGTTCGATAGCGAAGACTCGGATGATAGAGGACGCGATGCGCAGGATCGGAACGTGGTCGGTGCCATTGTCGACAGCTATGTAAATGCAAACCTCGGAAGGTCACTGCCACACCCTAAAATGGACACCGTTGCAAAGCAGTTGGCCAATGCGGTTTTTCAGGAGAATCGCAAACAGCTTGTATTCGTGCGTCGGGTGAAAAGCGTCAAAGAACTCAAGCAGAAACTCGATGAATGCTATGACGATTGGCTGATCAATTACCTGAATTCCCGCCTGCAAGATCGCCCGAAAGCACTGAGCTCTGTGCAAGGTGTGATCAGCGAATACCGTGAAATCAGCCGATTCAGGGACGAGCGCATAGATGAAGGCCTCGCGGAGGAGGGCAGCACTGGAGAGGCCGAACTCCGGCAGCCACCCAAGAACGACAACCTCTTTAACTGGTTCTTCCGAGGCGATGCGCCAAAGCCTCAAAAACAGAAGAACTGGGGAGATCTTTTAACGCCGGATCAGGTGAGGCAAAGCCTTTCGCAACCCACGCGCCTCGCTAGCCCCCTGTTAGAGGTGAATTGGGCAAAGCTCATCTGTTTTTTCAGCGGTGTGGATCTACGCCAAGTTATCGAGCAATGTTTGTCCGCTGCTACGGAAACATCCTTTGCCGGTCTTGGAAAGGTTCAGGCACAGGAGTACCTCCGGAAATTCAGGCTGTCGCAACTGTTTTTCCTCGATGCTTGGGTCGACCAACTCGGACACAGCGCTTTTGCGCCACTTCGGGATCATTTTCGAGTTTCCCTCAGTCATCAGAAATTGCAGGAAGATGGTGCCCCGCTTACGCCTCAGGATGTTCGAGAGCAGCTCGGTTTAACAACACTGCTCTCTGAGCTAGAAGCCAACGATGAGCTGAGGGGGCAAATCCTGCCAAGTTTAGGAAAGCTCCTTCGGAAACTGACTGAAACGGCAGAGTGCACTATCCCTGAGGACATCCAAGCGCTTCTGAGGATCATCGATATACACGCGGCACTTGTATCGACGTCGCTACGCACGGGCCACGGCATGATTGATCTGTACGCGTCGCGGCTGAGACAGGGGGAGGGAGATCTCAGTAGCAGCGTCCTCACTGGCTGGGTTAAAGATTTCGTCACAGAGCTGGCTCGACAGTCCCAAGTACCCGGGTTCTCCACCTATCGTGAGCTAAAAGGGCTGGCGGATGAGCTGCCGGCAATATTGAAAGCCAACCTACCGGGCATTTTTGACCTAGGTACCAATGAATATCGCCGCTATCTGAGTAATCAGCTTAACCCGATCGCTCCGATTATTGGTGCCACGGGCGAGACCAATGCGCCGGGACAGCGCTCAGCCCAGGCCCGCAAGTTTCGTATGCCTGGGTATCCATTGGTACTTGTGAGCACGAACGTTTTTCAGGAAGGGGAAGACCTGCACCTGTTCTGCGACAGCGTCGTCCACTACGGCGTATCAGGCTCGCCGGTGAGCATCGAGCAGAAGAACGGCCGAGTGGACCGCGTTGGCTCACTGGCACAGCGGCGGCTCACTCGTGAAGGCTTCAGTGATCCGAAAGAGGATGACTTAATACAGGTCAGTTTCCCCCACGTGAAGGAGAGCATTGAGCGGGTTCAGATTCGTCGACTCTCGGAAAGCATCAATCGTTACATGGCCTCACTCCATGAGATCGGAAGCACCGTAGCTTCAGACAGGGAGGAGATTGCCGAATCCGAAATCGCCGATCGCACCCGAATAGAGCCCCAGATAAGAGAATTCCTAGAGAGTCCTTTTGATCCGGCAGATCCGAGATCTGATCTGCAACACCTGAGTTTTCTCAAAGAGCAGATCAGGGAGACTCAAGAGCAAGTGCAGGCGAACGTCGATCGGGCGAAGCAACTGATTGCATCAGCGCTCGGTGTAGGTGAGCGCGGTCACTGGCCACTGAGCGTTAACCTGAAGGTCAGCGACCTGGTCGGACAGGTATCGGATATGGTGGAAGTCCGGCTGACGACAGCTAGGGCATCTGGAGAAATCCTTACCCGAGTCGTGGTTGATCACCAGGACGGTCGTGGCACCCAAGTCCAGATAGCATCCCACGGTGAACTGGCTTCGTTGATGCACCAACAGTCCTGGACCACGCTCCATAGAACCTTTGTCTACCAAACTGCCAGGAATGTTTGGCGATTGGCCTACGATGCCGAAATGCTGGTGGGAGATGAGATCGTAACAGTCGAGAGGGATATGACGGCGCTCCTTGGTCGGTTTCATGAAAGACACGACCCGAAGCAATACCGACCCCCAGGCTCTGTCGTTTCTCAACACCTCGAACGACTTCGGCAAGACCAAGAAATTCAAGTCGGTCAACAGGCCCTGAAGGTAGATGTGGTCGATTCCGGGAAAACTATCGGGCTCAGGTTTTGGTTCAAAGAGGGCAAATTGCAGCGCTCCCAAACGGTTCTCCTATCGGAGTGCGACGGGCAGTGTATTTTCATAAGCCCCGCAGTGCCTTCGGACGTTGTGAGGATACTGGCTGTTGAGAAAATTGTAGAGCTTACATGGGAGCGAAATCGCTCTACCGACGTGGTCGAGTTCATGCTGAATGACCACCAAGAGATTGTCGGCCGCTGCGTGCATCCGGTTGATAGCCTGCATTGGCGAGAATTCGTCTACTGTGCTCATGTGCTGGCGGTGGAGAGTGACCGGCTGGAATACCTGGTCTGCGGAGAAGATCAGTTTTGATGCTCATCTCTGAAACGCAGACACAGGACCAATTGGGACTCTCGTCCGCTTTGGAGAGATGGATAAGATGAATAGCTTGATGATTTGAAGTCTGTTGCAGAAGCTAACATACACATCGACGTTAGCTAGAGATCACCCAGGAATTAACGGTCCGAAAGGGACGTAATAGGCGTCAGTATATAGTTGGAGACAGCGTGTCGTTAAAGAAATCCAAGGAACAAATGATCCAATCGCTCAGCGAATCAGATAACAAAGTGATTGCGCTGTCGGGCAAATGGGGAACAGGTAAAACCCATCTCTGGACTGAGGTCCAGGCTGAGGTTCGTGATGATAAGGTGAGGAATGCCCTTTACGTCTCACTCTTTGGCTTATCGAGCGTTGATCAACTAAAGCGCAAACTCATCGAGGCATCGGTACCTGGAGTGGAGTCTCACGGTGGGGTGTTTGACGGGCTAAAGAATCTGTTCAATTCGGGTGTAGAGGCTGCCTCCAAGCATTACAAAGCACTAGCTGCTATAAATAATTTAAATTTGTTGCTAATGGCGCCTGCTGTATTACGCAATAAGCTAATCGTGATTGATGACATCGAACGCAAATATGAGACGCTTGGTATCAATGAGGTGCTTGGTTTCATTGATGAATATTCAAAGCAGCATGGTTCGCGGTTCATCCTCGTTCTTAATGATGACCAGCTTTCAACCAAGGAGGATCAAGCTGAACTGTGGGCAACCTTCAGGGAGAAGATCATCGATCACGAAATAAAGCTATCCACCACGGCTGAGGAAGCCTTCTCGATAGCAATTGCCCTAAAGCCGTCCAAGTACGCAGAAGCGATTCAGCGAGCGTCTGTGATATGCGGGTTGACCAACATTCGCATCGTCACGAGGGTCATCAAGGCGACTGATCAGATTCTGGCAGGTAGGGATTTGGAGAACTCGATTCTAGATCGGGTTGTGCCATCTATCGTTTTATTTTCATCTATCTACCATCGAGGTTTGGAGGACGGTCCGGACTTCAAATTCGCGCTAAATGTTGGCAATCCAGACTGGGCCAACTTTGGAAGGGACAATGATGATGAACCGACACCTCAGGAAAAAAGGGAGGATGGCTGGAGAATGCTTATGCAGGAACTGGGCATCCACGGGTGCGATGAGTTTGAGGAGCGATTGGTCGAGTTCTTGGAGTCAGGTCTATTCGAGCCATTCAAAATAGAAGCTATCATCAGCCGTTATGCCTCTGAGACTGAGGCCATGGAAGCTAGGAAAACGATCCAGGATTTCCTTTTTCGATCTTTCTGGGACCATCGAGCCGATGAAAATCAGTTGGTGGAAGAAGCGGCTGCCTTCCCGAAATTTGCAGGCCTTATTGATCCTTTCATTGTGAGTCAGCTGATTGCAGAGCTTTCCCGGATGCCTGGGGGCGCAGCAAAAGGCACCTTGATCATCGATGCTTGGATTAGTGCTTACCGGGAAGGTCGACTCCAGATTTCTTTCGAGAATCCATTTGGAAATCCAGTTGATCACAGAATTCAAGCAGAGCTAGATACGGCAGAGTCTACGGCTCAGAGTGACGCCCATCTAGTCGATGCCTGTATACACATTGTTGATCATAGTGGTTGGGGAACGTTGCAAGAAGTCGCTCTCAGTAGAGCCTCAGTTGAGGACTTTGAGGCTGCTATTCGCGATATGGAAGACTTGCGAATGCTTGGCAAATTCATGCGTCAGATGATCAAGATGCGTATTAATCGGGCGGCTTATGACCCTCATTTCGGCACTGCTACGGAGCATTTTGTGCAAGCTTGCCGGACTATAGCGAATGACTCTTCATCTCCCCGATTAGCAAACCTCGTGATGGAGCTTTTCAAGAAGACATCCATAGAATCTGAACTCTCCACTGTACCCCACACCTCAGGGCATGGTTTAAGTTCATAGCGTGTAACAGCAGACAGAGCTCTGAGGAGACTGACCGTTTATCCGCATTACTTCTCCCTCGCTCTGGGTAGATGAGATAAACAACTGATGTTTATGTCTCTTTCTGCTACTTTTACCAGCTGACAACATTGAAGAGCGTGGTCTAAGCCTGAGCCCAGCATCTCGGCCACTTGCCAGCCCTGTCGCAACGATGGGGAGGACGGAACCAAGTATTCGCAGCGAGTATTCCATGAGCACCAATATCGAGCAGATCAAATCCCTGTTGCTTTCCTTGTTACCCAAGGATGGATCAACCGTCGGCAACATGAGCCTCAAAGACCAGATTCGCGACGACCATCAACTTGCTTTCAGCGACGAGGATTTTGACGCGGCTCGAAACCAGCTTCTTGATGAGGGGACTATTGGGAAAGGGCGTGGACGCGGTGGTGCAACCTATCTGAACCAGTCTGCGGCAGGCGAGCAAGCGATGCCTGATGGTTTTGAGTTGCAAGCTCAGCAAGCGCCTTCACAGGAAGATCTCGTCTATTCCAGTCAGAAGCCAGCCTCACCGAAAGCGCCTCGCCAGCCGGCAAAGAAAAAGGGGGAGCACAGTCAGGTGTTGTCGTACCGATACGACGAGAAACGGAAGAACAATCCTCACGTTGGCATGGTAGATACTCATTCCGACGGAGAGGAGCAAAAAACGACCTGGCAGTATGATCCGCACCTCTCACCGGAGCTACAATTCGATTCAACCAGGTCGCAAGTCGAAGACCTGATTGAAGACGCGCTACACGCCCGAGAGGTTGAAGCAAAACAGGCGAAAGATGACCTGTTGATGTGGCTGGATCATGCCTTGGCAGCTGACAATGAGTCTGCTATCCGAGAGGTAGTGACCAATCTTCGCAAGAGAGTAGCTGATAAGGAATTCCTGGAGCGGCAGCGAGGCGATCTGTCTGAGCTCAAGCGTATGCAGGCTCCTTATCTGAATTGGACTGGTAAAGCGGAACGCACCAGTTTTGAAGTGGATACCATTTCGCTTCATGTTCATGAGCGAATTGATCCGGCAACCATTTTGGCGGCGGTTCAGAAGCGGATTAAAGATGCTAAGGGGAAATCATCGCCAGCCCTTCAGCCAGATCTGTTTCATGCGCCATTTGAAAATCTTCCGCTTAGGGATGCCATCGATTTTTACAAGCATGAGCGTGATTGGGCCAACCGTATGATTGCGGGCGACTCATTACTTGTAATGAATTCTCTGTTGAAAAAAGAAGGTATGGCCGGACAGGTCCAGATGGTGTTTATCGATCCGCCTTATGGGATTAAATACGGATCTAATTTCCAGCCATTTACTAACAAGCGGGATGTTAAAGACCGAAAGGACGAGGATTTAACCCAAGAACCAGAAATGATTAAGGCGTTTCGCGATACGTGGGAGTTAGGAATCCACTCTTACCTCACATATCTGCGGGATCGATTATTGCTCGCGAGAGAATTGCTAAGGGATAGTGGATCTATATTCGTCCAGATTTCCGATGAGAATCTTCATCATGTTAGAGAATTACTTGATGAAATCTTTGGTCAAGAGAATTTCGTGAGCTTGATCGCATTCAGAAAAACGTCCAGTTCCACTGCCAACCTTTTGGGTGGTGTTTCTGATTACCTGCTCTGGTACGCAAAGAAAAAAGAATCAGTTAAATATCGTCAGCTATTCCATGTTAAACAAATGGGCGGTGCAGGATCTTCGGCATATGGAAAGGTTAAGCTGAAAAACGGGAGTAAACGTTCATTAACGAAAAAGGAAAAAAGCACGGTTGAATTATTGCCGGAGGGCCGGGTCTTCCGGTTTGATAATCTTACGAGCCAAAGTCCTGGTACCAGGTACGAAGTGTTTATAAATGGCGATGTCTTTTACCCAAAGGGTTATTGGAAAACAGATTCCTCACTCATGCCGAATCTTGTTAAGTCAGATAGGGTGGGCGTCAGTGGACAGAACCTATATTACTTAAGATACATCGACGATTTCCCAGCGTTCCCGATTAATGATAGCTGGGATGATACAAGCATTGCAGGTTTCGCTTCTGATAAGCAGTACGTCGTTGAGACCTCGACGAAGGTCGTCGAGCGCTGCGTTCTTATGACTACCGATCCCGGTGATCTCGTACTGGACCCGACCTGTGGAAGTGGTACGACGGCTCTTGTATCTGAAAAGTGGGGAAGGCGCTGGATTACCTGCGATACGTCACGCGTGGCTGTGACTTTGGCCAAGCAGAGACTGATGACGGCAAGCTACGATTACTTCGAATTGAAGTATCCCCAGGAAGGGCTCGCAGGTGGTTTTGTTTATAAGACCGTTCCTCACATAACTTTGAAATCAATTGCCAACAATCCTGAGATTGGTCAGATCCACGAAAAAAACCAGCCGCTTATTGATAAGGCTTTGTCTAATCTGAACAAATCGCTTAAGGGACATTCACTTACCCTCTCTATCTTAGAGGGGGCTCGTCACGGTGATACAGTTGATTTCTCAGCGGAAGATAGTCGCACTACAGACCTACCTTCTGGGCAAACAGTCCGGGTTAACGAACTTTTAGAATGGGAGGTTCCCTTCACTTACCCTGCCGACTGGCCGGAAAGCGTGAAAATGCATTTTGACGCTTTTCACGAGTCCCGTCAGGCGAGACAAAGCCAAGTGGATGAGAGTATTGCTAATCATGCTGGGCAAGAGATGCTCTACGACCAGCCAGAAGTTAGCCGCGAAAAGGTTCGTATTACTGGGCCCTTTACTGTTGAGGCAGTGCCTTTTGCTACAGTTCTGGGACTTGAGAGCGTCGAGCAGCCCGAAAAGGCAGACGTTGCGGTTGCACGCTCTGGAGCAACCTCCCGCCAAAGCTTGTGGCAGGATGAGCTGTTGAAAGCGGGAATTCGTGGTAAAGGCGGCCAGCAGATTAAGCTACAAGATCTCGATACACTTCCTGGGGCTCACTATATCCATGCAGTTGGGATGGTCGCGGATAGTGGAGATCGCGTGGCAGTCAGCTTTGGACCTGAACATGCGGCACTAGAGCAGCGTCAAGTTGAAATCGCCATGCGAGAGGCAGGCGACTTATTCCCACTCCCCAAAATGCTCGTGTTCTGTGCGTTCAATTTTGACCCCGAAGCAGCAAAAGATATCGATAACATAAAAGGTATTCAGGCGCTCAAAGTGCACATGAATACAGACTTGCTTACGGAAGATCTCAAAAAAGGTCGCGCGAGCAACCAGTCTTTCTGGCTCATGGGTCAGCCAGACATTGAGGTGCATGAACTCAAGGGCGGCAAACTGCAGGTCGAGGTTCATGGCTTCGACTATTTCGACACCAAAACCGGTGAGCTGAAATCTGGCGGCAAGAAGAATATCGCCATGTGGCAGCTTGATACGGATTACGACAACCGATCACTCTATGCCCGTCAGGTTTTCTTCCCCATGGCTGGCAAGAAGGATGGTTGGTACAAGCTCAAGAAAGATATTCGTGCAGAACTCAATGAAGACCTGTTGGACAAGTTCCACGGCACCAAGTCCATTCCATTTGAGCCGGGTGACAACCGTTGTATCGCGGTCAAGATTGTCGATGACAGGGGTATTGAGTCACTGAAAGTCATTAGGCTGGATTGAGGAGGGGATCATGGCTGATAAACCGAATTCCCTGGTGATCAATTCACCTTATGACAAACCTAACACGTTTTGGTCTCAGGACGATAATGGTCGGGTTGCAGGAGTGGTCGACGGTCGCAGGCCCGCCGCCTATGAGCTTTACGACCCTCGTAACAACACGAGACGAGTCGAGGAACTGGAAACGGTCAACCGAATCCGCCAGCGTGTGGATGAGTGGCGCGATGCTGGTTGGCCTGGTGTGACCAGTGTATCCCGGGAGTTGCTAAACCATTGGTATTCCAGGGGTGAGTGGGATCCCGACTCAAAACGCTGGAACGGTGGTCCGAGACCATACCCGTTTTATTATTGTCAGCTAGAGGCTATCGAGTCATTGATCTGGTGGTTGGAGGCTCCGGAGGAATATCGTCAAGGTATATTCCTAAAAGGTGATGGCGGTCCATGGGAGCGTATCTGCAACAAGATGGCTACCGGGTCTGGTAAAACTTCCTTGATGGCGCTGATTATCACCTGGCAAACCCTCAATGCAATTACCTATCCGAAAGACAAGCGGTACTCCAAAGCCGTTTTTGTGGTGGCCCCAGGTCTGACGGTGAAAAGCCGACTTCAGGTTCTGCACCCAGGCAATGAAAACAACGTTTACGACGAGTTTGTCTTATGCCCTAACGAAGCAATGCGCCAAAAGCTGAACCAGGTAACGTTGGTGATAGAGAACTGGCATAGCCTCATGCCCTTGAAGGAGCAAACTCGCTCTGTAGTGAAAAAGGGCAAGGAAAGCGATGAAGCTTTCACCCGTCGAGTACTTGGTAAACTGGCCTCTTTTAAAGACATCCTAGTCATCAACGATGAAGCACATCACGCTTACCGCCAGAAAGCTGAAGTTAAGGTCAGTAAGAAAGAAGCGGAGGAAATGGGGATCGATCTGGAGGAAGCGACTCGATGGATTGAGGGGTTGGACCGTATTCATAAAACCCGCCGTATTCGTCGCTGCTTCGACGTGACGGCGACGCCGTTTTCTCCGACCGGCAAAAAGAATACTGAGAAAGGGCTCTTCGAGTGGATTATCTCGGACTTTGGGTTGAACGATGCGATTGAGGCGGGGTTGGTCAAAACGCCTCGAATCGTGGTCCGGGATGATGCATTGCCTGATGCGAAGACCTATGCCAGCAAGCTCTATCATTTGTATCGCGATGACGCTGTAAAGCAGGACCTAGCCAGGAAGGCTCAGCCCACCGATCCGCTTCCCGATCTAGTCCAGAAGGCTTATGCAATTCTCGCCTATGATTGGCGGGAGACGGCGAAGAGCTGGGAGGAAAACGGGCACACCATTCCACCGGTGTTGCTGACTGTCTGTAACCGGACCGAAACGGCTTCTCGTATTGAGCATTTTTTTAACAGCGGTGATTGCCTGATTTCTGGCACCCAGAACCCGAAGGCCACATTGCGCGTGGACTCAAAAGTTCTGGAAAAAGCAGAGCGAGGTGAAAGCATAACGAGGGATAAAGATTATGTTGTTCGGCTTGAGGAAATTATAGAGGCGTCCAGTTTGCCCACCGACAAAAAAGAGGCCCTGCTGGCGGAGAAACAAGAGGTTCAGCTACGAGCATTGGTCGATACAGTAGGGAAGCGCGGCAAGCCGGGACAGAATCTTGAGAACGTGATTTCGGTAGCTATGCTGTCAGAGGGTTGGGATGCCGCTAACGTAACTCACATCATGGGCCTAAGAGCATTCAGCAGCCAGCTTCTTTGTGAGCAGGTGATTGGTCGTGGTCTACGCCGTGTCGCTCACGACATGGACGAGACAGGGAAGTTTATTCCGGAGTACGTTAATGTGTTCGGGGTGCCGCTTTCCATATTTCAGGAAGTTGGTGAGGGTGGCGAAACACCTCCACCGCCGAAACCGAGTGTGCGTGTTGAAGTGGAGCCAGGCAGAAACCACTTTGAAATACGCTGGCCAAATATTGACCGCGTTCAGACTGTTTTGAAGCCTGAATTGAGGATGGATTGGGGCACTGTGGAGCCTTTGACGCTGGATCCCGCTCAGACACCACTAAACGCTGAAATTGCCCCCGCCTTGACGGGCATTCCAAATCTCGCACAAGTCTCGCAGATTGACCTTGAGAAGGCTGTAGAAGACTTCCGCCTGCAACACCTGATTTTCCGGGCCGCGAGAAAGCTGTTCCTGAGCAGTAGTGACGGCTTTGAGGGTGATAAGCAGTATCTGGCGGTGCAGCTGATTCATATTGTTGAGCAATTCCTGGATTCAGACAAACTCGATATTCCAAGCCTATGGCACCAAGACCCAGTGCGCCGCAGACTGTTGTTTGCTCTAAATATGGACACCGTGGTCACCCATGTGAATCGCTTCGTAAGCAAGCAAAACATTGAGCGTTTGGAAGCACTGTTCGATGAGCACCAACCAATTGGTGCGACCTCACAGATGCGACCGTGGCTAACTACCAAACCATGCCGCCAAACGGAACGTTCGCAGATCAGCCATGTTGTTTATGACAGCTCTTGGGAGAAGCTGGTGGCGGATGTTTGCGAAAAGGATGGAGCGGTTCACGCCTGGGCAAAGAACGATCATCTGGGTTTCAAAGTTCGATACCTGTGGAATGGCTCCTCCCGTAACTTCGTGCCGGACTATCTCATTCGGTTGCAGAATGGACAGACTCTCGTACTGGAGGTGAAAGGCCAGGATTCAGAGCAGAATCGGGCCAAGCGTGCTGCGATGGACATGTGGATTAAGGCGGTTAACGAGCAGGGAGGGTTTGGTTCTTGGTGCTTTGATACCGTGTTTGATCCAAGTCAGGTTCGGGATGTTATTGGGGCCCAAGCGAAGCAAGGAATCGAAAAATATGCGGGTGTTTAAGTAGACGGAAAAACTATTTTGCATGCGTGAAAAGAAAACGGATAAGGATTAGTTGTTGTGGCTGTAGTCTATCCTGATTTTGAGAATATTCAGAGGTTGAAAGTTAAGCCGACTGATGGGGAATTAGCCCTCGTAAGTTTTTTGAAAGACAATTTAGATGACACCTATGAAGTGTTTTTTAATCCCTACTTAGACGGGGATCGTCCAGATGTGGTTATTCTTAAAAAGGGTGTTGCTGTCTTTGTTATAGAGGTTAAGGACTGGGATCTTGACTGTTATAGAGTTGATAAAGGTAACGCTTGGAAAGTTTTCGATGGCAAAAAATATAATCGTTTAGGGTCTCCGCATGCGCAAGCATTTAGATACAAGAAAAACTTATACGACTTGCATATTCCCCTAGTTGGACTCGCCTCTCTGAAAAATAAAAATTTTTTCAATTTAGTCGATTGCTTCGTGTTTTTTTCTCAATCTAAAAAAACGGCTATTGACACGATTTATGTTAATGCGGAATGCGAGCTAAGTGAAGAAAAGGCTATTAAAAATAAAGAATTTCTGGAAAAAAGTATAGACTTCAATATATATAATAAAGCGATGGACTTTATTGATAGAAAATCAAAGCAGATAAAAAGAGATAGGTTTATGTCTATAGGGGGCGACCAGTTGGGCTCTCTGATAAAAAAAATTAAAGATAAATCAACGCATGTTCTTTTCGACGACAATGTATATTTTGATTTTAAGAGGAGGCTCGCTCCTCCTAAGAATACTCTGACTCAAGGGATAAAAATAAATTTTGACAAAAATCAATACCCGATTACCTTGAGCAAGTCTAAACAAGAGAAGGTCAAAGGTGTAGCAGGCTGTGGTAAAACCACAATTATGGCTCAGCGTGCAATAAATGCAGTCGAGCGGCATGGCTCTCCAGTACTTCTGCTCACTTTTAATATCACTCTTAAAAATTATATAAAAGATAAAATAAGTGATCTAAAAGGCTATAGAGATTTTGAGCTAATTGAGATAACCAATTATCATCAGTTCTTTAATTCTCAGGTAAATAATACTGGCCAAGATATGGAAATGCTGATTGATGAGTATGGTTTGACTAAGCTGTATTCTCAGGATGTTTTTTCGGGGTTCTCAACCATTAAATATAAAACTATTGTTCTTGATGAGGTTCAGGACTACATGTCTGAATGGGTTAAAATCGTCAGAGATAACTTCTTAGAAGAAGATGGTGAAATGGTGCTTTTTGGGGATGAATCCCAGGATATATATCATAGAAACTCTGGTCGCGCTCGGGTTATTGCGCAAGGTTTTGGTGAATGGATTAAGTTAAAAAAGTCGTATAGGCTTGATGCCAACTCTCCATTGAACAATCTGTTTAGGGATTTTCAGTCTGAGTTTTTGATAGAAAAGTACTCAGACTCTGATTTATTCGAGTCCGAAATGTCTCAGTTTGGACTGAGTTACGGAGTTTTGAAATACGTCCCAGTATCTAAAGATGGTTGGTATGATACTGTGTTCGAGTCGATTCAGAAATATATCTCTGAATGTAATTTAAATCCAAACGATGTTGTAATTTTGAGCTCCCACGTTAACGTTCTTAGAGAGCTGAATGATTACTGGATGTTGCGCGAAAAAACAAATTGTATGTTTGAAGATTTTGATGAGCTTGAGTCATCGGTAAATATTCCGAAAGCACAACTTAAGTCTATGACTGATTCAGAAATGGAAAAAATTATTAGCGACAACAAATCGGAAATTGAGCGGATAAGGCGTGTAAAGAAAAACTTTTTTCACTCTAACAGTGGCTTGATAAGGTTTTCTACCATCCATAGCTTTAAAGGTTTGGAGTCTAAAGCAGTTTTTTATATTATGCTGAAGGACGACGATCCAGAGGTTGTTTATACTTCGATAACTCGCTCGTCAGAAGACTTGGTTGTATACGACATTGGAAAGACGAATATTTGTTCTGATTTTTTGGAGAACGGTATGGCGTAAATAAAGAATTTCACTATATATTCCTTTAGGGGGCATGGTCCTAGGAGTCTAGTGATAAAACACTTTGGCCATGTAAGTTTATCTTTCTGAATCTATATTGAACCACGGCCGCCAGGTGCCAATTAGTAAGTTCTCCTGAAAAAAACGTTCTGCAACGTCATTGTCACCGAAGTCAGTGCGATAAGAGAATCCGACTGAATTCTCAATAATCTCTAGTGGCTTGTCCACTTCCGGAAAAATATGCTCGATGCCCCAGCGGACTTGGCAGGACGTCGTCTTGGGCGGTGTTTTGTGGTTTTCGGGATGGTAATCGTGCAATCGTCCACCACAGCCGCGTTTTAAGTGAAGCGAGAACCTTTTTCTTATGTTGGTGGTTTTACCGACATATAGACAAGGATAGGCCAACTCTTCCGGCCACCAGTCCTCGTAACTGACATTGACCAAACGTCCTCCTGGTCCTTTGAGGATGATGGATCGATTCGAGCTCAGTAGTGTGTCGTGGTCTCCAACCCACCAAAAGGCATATAGGCCAGCCTCATGTGGCAGGTCTATTTTCGGGCCAGAGCAAATGTCTTTGATCGACCGGATTTCGGTAGTTTCTTTCATCGGGGCATTATATCTGGAGGGAGAGTAAAGCTGGCCTTCTAAGTATATCGCTTGGGTTCTCCAAGCCTCTGACAGGCATCTTCTTGCGTTAAAAAGATTACTGCCAGAGTGAGTTCAGATTAGCGCCTTTTAACCGTCCCATCCACCATCACTGGTTGTTGGGGGTAGCGGAGCAGTGTCTCCTGGACCTCCGTCACTAGAGGTTGGTCCAGGCAACTCGCCGGGCTCCAAAGCGTATACTGAAACTGAAGATGAAAGAAAAAGTAGCGCGACCAATACCAGTTTGATCATTAAAGGATCCTTTTTAAACGTTGTCATGCTTTACGATGCTAGCATGATTAGGTTTCTCACAAAAGAATTGCTTGTAAATCAGAAATTTAGAATATGCATAATAACTCTGCGCGCTTGAAGCTGAGCCAACTGCTTGCTGCTAGCCCGGATTTCTCATAGGCCCCCAGCAAGTCTCGCAGGCTGGGCGGGTTGCCACCATCACCGCTCATTTGCGGCCATGATTGCTTAATAATCGATCAATTCCTGTCGTCCGGACACACTGCCCCCTTTCCCCCATTGCGTCGGGCCGGGGAAGCCCGGGCATCTATCCCGGAACCAGTCGACGCACCAGGTCAGAGAGTTCGTCTTTGTAAGGATAGGCGTCACTCATCAACACTTTTATGCGTCGGGTGTTGCGAATGATGACCGCGCCAACCTTG
>Ga0307948_1000689_pt1 | contig 23115 bp, 20 predicted proteins | sample OrgLakmetagen280_FD_201824 | JGI IMG/M metagenome (GOLD analysis project Ga0307948, IMG submission 201824) | Saline water microbial communities from Organic Lake, Antarctica - #280 | ecosystem: Environmental > Aquatic > Non-marine Saline and Alkaline > Saline | place: Antarctica: Organic Lake...
CCACTTTAATTCAAAATACCTCTGAAGCCACAATTGTTTTAGTTGATAATCAATCAACGGATGAAAGTTTGTCTTACGTTAAAGAAAATCATCCTGAAGTTGAGATCGTCTTGAATGAAAGCAATGGTGGATTTGCAAAAGGATACAATGATGGATTAAATAAGCTAAAAGGTCGATTTGAATATTACGTGTTGATTAATTCAGATGTTGAAGTCACATCAAATTGGCTGTATCCATTGATTGAGAAGTTGGAGAATAATCCAAGTATTGCTGGCACTCAACCAAAAGTTTTGTCTTACCACAAGAAAACGCATTTTGAACACGCTGGAGCAAGCGGAGGTTTTATCGATAAAAACTATTATCCATTTTGTCGCGGAAGAATATTTGATGAAGTAGAGGAGGACCTTGGACAATACGATAATGATAAAGAGGTTTTCTGGACAACAGGTGCTTGTATGGCAGTTCGCGCAGAAGTTTATCATCAACTTGGTGGGTTAGACGAAGATTTTTTTGCCCATATGGAGGAAATAGATTTTTGTTGGCGAGCAAAAAAGCAAAATCATTTATTTTATGTCGTTCCAGCTTCAAAAGTATATCACGTTGGTGGAGGAACATTGGATTACGAAAATCCAAGAAAAACCTTTTTGAATTTCAGAAATAGTTTGTACATGATTCATAAAAATCATGAAGGCTGGCTATTTGGGGAAATATTTTACCGAATGATTTTAGATGGAATTGCCGCTGCCAAATACTTAGTTGGATTTCAATTCAAACATGTTTTCGCTATTCTAAATGCGCATGGTGTATATTATAGGAGTATTCTTGTTTTGCGAATAAAACGAAAGCAAATCCGACAAGAAAGTACGAAATACAACAAAGTTGGATTCTACAAAGCCTCTTTATTGTGGGCGTATTTCTTTAAAGGAATTAAGAAGTTTGAAGGATTGAATAAACGGTTTTTTGTCGAATAAGCTTATTTGTTGGCTGATTTTAAAAAATAAGCAATAGCCAATTCATATCCCATCATTCCAAAACCAAAAATACAACCAACCGAAACGGGGCTAATTAAACTTTCGTGTCTAAAAGTTTCTCTTGCAGAAATATTAGAGATATGAACTTCTACAACAGGAATCTCAATCGCAGAAACCGCATCACGAATAGCAACTGAGGTATGTGTATAACCTCCAGCATTTAAAATGATTCCATCCGCTTTTGAAGCGTGTAAGGCATTGATGATTTCTCCTTCAATATTACTTTGATAAAGAGATAGACTTACACCATCAGACTGGATTTCTTTGATATACTCCTCAAAACTCTTATTTCCATAAATGGAAGGTTGACGTTTCCCCAGAAGATTCAAATTTGGACCGTTGATGATTAAGATTTTCATAATGCTTTATTTGTTCAGTTACAATATTAATAAAATTCTCTCAATGTCTTATTGGTTTGTTTAAAGCTGAGATTTCAAATGTTATACTTTACATTAATATGAAATCCATTCAGGTTCACTCGAAAAAAGTCCTGAACGGTTCACTTGTGTTAGGACTAGAGGTGACTCCATCCATTAATTCGATGGTTGTTTTTACAAATTATTATATCCGAGGACTTACATCCTCGACTTACAAATGGTGTGCCGTTGGGATTTTTTTGATTTCTATAAATTCATCACATTCTAACTTATCGTGATTTTTTGAGTTCAATAATTAGCATGCAAAAAGTAAAACTTCAAACTTCCTTTACAAAATCATATAAATCTATTTTATTCTATAATTACGGACTCTTTAATACTCTTAATTTTATTAAATTCAACCCGTGAATCAATGGACAATATACAATAGAGATTTTGTGAACTACCTTAAGATTGAAAGAGGTTTAGCAGAGAATTCAATTTTTGCATACCAGCGAGACCTAGAAAAACTCATTGATTTTTGCAATGCGCGTTCTATCGTTCCCAAAGATGCAGATTTGGAAGTGCTCAAACAATTTATTGCCGATTTATACGATTTAGGATTATCGGCGCGCTCTCAAGCCAGAGTTATAAGTGGAATTAAACAGTTTTTTGACTTTTTAGTCTTGGAAGGAATTCGTGATGAAGACCCGAGTAGTTTACTGGAATTGCCAAAAGTGGGAATGAAACTGCCTGTTTTTCTTAGTATAGAAGAAATTGACAAAATATTGTCAGCGATAGATTTAAGTAAACCTGAGGGTCATCGCAACAAGGCGATGCTGGAAACATTATACAGCTGTGGTTTGCGTGTGAGTGAATTAATCAACTTAAAATTCTCCAATATTTTCTACAAACAAGGCTTTATCCGTGTAATTGGAAAAGGAAATAAAGAGCGCTTGGTTCCTGTGAGTCCATCAGTAGAAAAAGAAATCGAAATTTATGTTTCAGGGACCAGAAATCATATGCATATTCAAAAAGGGCACGAAGATTTTGTCTTTTTAAATCGCCGTGGCAGACAATTAACTCGTGTTATGATTTTTACAATTGTGAAGAATTTGGCACTTTCTATCGGTTTAAAAAAGAAAGTGAGTCCGCATACGTTTCGTCATTCTTTTGCAACCCATTTAATTGAAGGTGGGGCAAATTTACGTGCAATCCAAGAAATGTTGGGACACGAATCAATAACGACAACAGAGATATACACCCATTTGGATCAGTCCTTTATTCGTGAGGCGATTATTAGTTTTCATCCACGGAATATAAAATAATGTAGAGACGCAATTTATTGCGTCTCTGCATCATTTAATTATTGCGTCTCTGCATCATTTAATTATTGCGTCTCTGCATCATTTAATTATTGCGTCTCCATATCATTTTAGGAATAGCGTCTCCAAATCATTTTAGGAATTGCGCCGCATATCATTTTTATTTTTTTGTATTCGCAGTTGTCCTCGATATTTGTTATTTTTGAAAAAAATATAACTATGGGATGTTCAAGTTGTGAATCTGGGGGAGGAATTCCTCGTGGATGCAAAAGTAATGGAACCTGTAGCTCTGGAGGATGCAATAAACTTGGCGTTTTCGATTGGCTTTCAAATATGCAATTGCCAAACGGAAAAAGTCAATTTGATATAGTTGAGATACGATTTAAAAACAGTCGAAAATCTTTTTTTAGAAATTTAAAAGGATTTGATTTGAATGTTGGCGACGTTGTCGTCGTAGAAGCAACCCCTGGCTATGATGTTGGGGTTGTTTCAGTTGTAGGAGAACTTTCCAGGATACAGCTTCAAAAAAAAGCACCAAACTTTAAGGCTCATGAAGCGCGAAAGATTATTCGTCATGCTTTACAAGAGGATATTGATAAATGGGTGGCTGCGCGTAAAAACGAAGAAAGTGTGATGCACACAGCACGTGAAATGGCGATTCGTTTAAAGTTAGATATGAAAATATCTGATGTTGAGTATCAAGGTGATGGTTCAAAGGCGACGTTTTATTATACCGCAAGTGGGCGTGTAGATTTTCGCCAGTTGATAAAAGATATGGCGGATAATTTCCGGGTACGTATTGAAATGCGTCAAATTGGTGCCCGACAAGAGTCTGCTCGTTTGGGTGGAATTGGTTCTTGTGGTCGTGAATTGTGTTGTTCAACATGGCTTACAGATTTTCGTTCTGTAACTACAAGTGCAGCAAGATATCAGCAACTTTCATTGAATCCGCAAAAGCTTGCTGGACAATGTGGTAAGTTAAAATGCTGTTTGAATTACGAGCTCGATATGTATATTGATGAATTGAAGGATTTTCCATCAACAGAAATCAAATTGTACACCAAAAAGGGATCGGGAATTCATATTAAAACAGATGTGTTTAAACGTTTGATGTGGTATTTATACCAAACAGATGAGAATTCAGGACCTAGCTTAGTGGCTCTCTCTCCAGAACGCGCAAAGGAAATTGTTGCGATGAACAAGGAAAAGAAAAAGCCAGAGGATTTAAAAGACTTTGACGAGTCAACTGTTGAAATGAAAGCTCCTAAAACGCCAGATTATTCTAATGTTGTTGGTCAAGATGATTTGAATCGCTTTGATAAGAAATTTGCTAAGAAGAAAAAACGAAAAGGAGGTAAGAAAAAACCAACTGGAACACCTCTTGCTAAGTCTAAAGCTACGGATGGTAAGCCAGCCGAAAATAAGCCGAAACCAAAAGGGAAAAGTCCAATTAAGAAAAATCCTAACGCAAAAGGTAACCCGACTGCTAAGAAACCAGTAGAAAATAAGTCAACGGGTAGTAATAAACAAAGGCCTGCTAAAAATCGTCCACCACGTAAATCTGGTGACGATAATAAGCCAACGAATAAAGGAAACAGCAATAATGAAAAAAGCAGTTAAAATATTTTCATTTATTTCAGTTTTAGGACTTTTGACGTTATTACAAAGTTGTGGTGAACAACCTTATTTTGATGAGGTGTATAGTTTTGATGATAAGTCATGGGATAAAAAAGATACTGCTGTTTTTAAAGTAGTTGTTCAAGATTCTGTGGTGATTCATGATTTTATTCTTTCACTGAGAACTTCAAAGGATTATTTGTACAGTGATTTATGGGTTTATATTATGGTTACAGCGCCTGATGGTTCCACTTCTAAGGTAGCACAGAAAATTCCAATGGCTAGGCCTGACGGCTCTTGGATTGGTCGTGTTTCTGGAGCACTTGTAGAAAGTAGATTGCGTTTTGACTCTAAACCTTTTCCAATTAAAGGAGAGTACCTTTTTAAAATAACGAATGCAACGTCGGAAAAATTGATTCCTCATGTGATGGATATCGGATTGCGTATTGAATAAAGTAAAAATAATTTTGTTTAAAACGGTTTTAAAAGCTGTTTAAACGGATGAATTGAAAAACGACTGACTCTTGGGGTTGGTCGTTTTTTTTTGGGTTGGACGTTTACAAATTGTTTAACACAAAAAAAACGGCACATCCCTATTTTTAGGTGAGCCGTTTCAATATATTATTATTTTCTCTGCGCAACTTTGCTGAAAATTTGCGGATCTTTAAATCATCTCCCCACTGCACAATTGCAGTTAATTTCTCTTCTATCCCAATTGCATTTCTGGAACATTTTCTGGAACAACTAAATCTCCTTCAGTTGCTGCTTTGATTTCTTCAACAGTCACACCAGGAGCACGTTCGATTAAATGAAAAGCACCATCTTTTACTTCAATATAAGCAAGATTGGTCACTATTTTTGTTACGCAATTAACTCCTGTTAAAGGCAATGAACATTCCTTTAAAAGCTTGGACTCTCCTTTTTTGTTGGTGTGCATCATTGCTACGATAATGTTTTCTGCAGAACCCACTAAATCCATTGCTCCACCCATTCCTTTTACCATTTTCCCAGGAATTTTCCAGTTGGCAATATCGCCATTTGCTGCAACTTCCATTGCACCGAGAACAGTCAATTGAACATGGTTTCCTCTAATCATTCCAAAAGAAATGGAGGAATCGAAAAATGCTGCCCCAGGTTCTGCAGTAATGGTTTGCTTTCCTGCGTTAATTAAGTCAGCATCTTCTTCTCCTTCGAAAGGGAAGTTTCCCATTCCAAGGACCCCATTTTCCGATTGAAATTCAACCTGAATATCTTCTGGAACATAGTTGGCAACTAATGTTGGAATACCAATTCCTAAATTTACATAAAAACCATCTTCCAATTCTTGTGCGATTCTTTTTGCAATTCCAATCTTATCTAGTGCCATATCCTATTCGTTTTTAATCTTTAAATAACAAAATCAAATATAAGCGATTTCTTTTGTTCTTGAGGTAGATTCCTTTGAATCTTTTTAAAGATGGAAAAATGAAATTTTATGTTTATCATTTATAACGCTATCTGTTTTTGACTAAAAACACCTTTGAAATGTATCGCAAAGACTAAATAAATCAGTGCCTTGAAAAGGTAACTCATTTTTTAAACCCAACACGTTAGCATAAAATTATCTCAAGATCTAGCTATAAAATCACGTTCCTCCAAAACCTTCTTATATTTGCCTTGTTTTAAAGTAGTACATACAATTTCTGTTTAATGGAGACACACAAAAAGAAAAAAGTTGGAGTTTTATTATTGCAACTCGGAACCCCAGATAGCCCAAGCGTTAGGGATGTAAAAATATATTTAAAGGAGTTTTTAAATGATCCAAGAGTAATTGATTATCCTTGGCTTCCAAGAACGCTTTTAGTGAATGGGATTATTATTCCTTTTCGTGTGAGAGGATCTTCCAAAATATATAAAGAATTATGGGAGTTAAGTGGTGGTGTTTCTCCACTTGCGAAATATACAGAAAGTAAAACTAAACTGCTTCAAGAACGATTCAAAGATGATGAAGTAACAGTTCATATGGCTATGCGTTATCGTGTGCCAACTATGGAATCTGTTTTGGATGAAATGCGCTTGAAAAATTATGATAAGATTATTGTTCTGCCATTGTTTCCGCAGTATGCGAGTGCTTCAGGAGGAACTGCAATTGATAAAGCAGTTAAAATAATTAGTAGTTGGTGGGTTATTCCAGAAATTTCAACTATTTCAGACTTTTATGATCACGAAGCATACATCGATGCAGTTGTTGAAAGATCAAAAGAATTTGATATCAAAAGTTATGATAGAATAATGTTCTCCTACCACGGTTTACCAGATCGTCATGTTGATAAAGTCTATGATGATGGATTATGTGAGGATCAACCTTGTGAAACGGAAATTAACGATGAAAATAGGTTCTGTTACAAGGCACAATGTTATGCTACAACCCGTTTAATTGCAGCGAAAATTGGCTTAAAAGAAGACGAATACACAGTTTCTTTTCAGTCAAGACTTACTAAAAAATGGTTAACTCCTTTTTCTGACAAAGTGATTGAAGAATGGGCAGAAGAAGGTGCCAAAAGAGTATTGGCCTTTAGTCCTGCTTTTGTTGCCGATTGTCTTGAAACACTAGTAGAAATTGGTGTAGAATATGACGAAGACTTCAAGAAGATGGGTGGAGAAATTGTACAATTAGTACCTAGTACAAATGACCATCCGAGACTTATTGACTGTTTAGAAGATTTGGTAAGACAAAGATTATAATCTTTTTAAGAAAGCATCAAATACTTCTCAAGCCTTGTCTTTGAAGTTTCTTGTCAAATATTTGGTAACTTACTTATGCGGAGTGCATACTGTGTTTTAAATGCCATTTGCCTTTAGGTGGATGGCATTTTTGATTCTAACGTTTTATCGCAAACTTAGTCCTTATTAAACCTCCAAGTATAACCCAAAACCAATTCGGAATCAATGTATCCAAAACGTTGATCAGCATAACTCCCTTTGTCTTCTGGACGCGTTCTTACTTTAACTTGATGAATAAAACCTGCTGAAAAGTTCGTTTGCAAGAAGATATGGTTGAAAAATTCCAATCTTAGACCAGGATGAACTGAAATTCCGTATCCTGAAACAGAAATTGTTTTTCTATCGAATTGGTTAGCGAAGTTCAAGTCATTGAATGATAAAATGATCCCAGCTGCGGCAGCTGCCTGAGCACGGACTCTGAACCAGTTGTTTTCTCCTACAGATATCAAATCAAAGTAGCGGGCCAATTCAACTCGGATGTAATTTAATCCATCTGAATTTTCGTAGTGAATATCATCATAATTTGTTGCTGATAATTGATCATTATAATCACCACTCCATAAATTACTGATTTCAGGATCAATATGCCCATTTAAGATGATGTCTTGTGGGTGATCCATTACATATTTCATATGGTCATAACCCAATGAGAGTGACCATTTATCTTTAAAGAAATAACCTAATCTTAAATTAAATTGAGGAATTGTAAGCTTTTTAATATCTAAATATTTGCTCGATAGTCTCTCTGGATTGTCTGAAGCAGTCATGTCTTTCATGGTGAAATCATACCCTTGACCAACTATGTGTAAATCACTTGTTGTATAAGCACTGCGATTATAACCCCAATAAAAATAAAATCCACCTTTGTCTGTTTGATTTAGGTTTTGTGCGATTGTTAATGAGTCTAATGATAAAAGGATTCCAAAAACGACTAAAAGAATGTATTTAATTGCTGTATGCTTCATGATTTACTTCTTAATTACTTTTAGCTCTGAATTTAATCAGGTCGAACTTGAGCGCTTTTTAAGCTGGCACAAAATTACACTTAATTTCTTGATAACCTAGGTAACGTGTTTTAATTTAAGATGCAGTATTTAGTAGTTTTCCCTTCGTTTTTTAGTCCCCGACGTAACTGGAAATCATACTAAACTTGAATGTATTTGGCTTGCGATACAAAAAGCGGCAATAGAAGCTCTTTTTTTGCGCCTTAAGCAACAGAGCAAATCAAGGAAGTATATTGGAGTAGGAGAAGGAACTACGCCAAATTAACCATCAAATATCGAATATAATTCGTCTCTTTTTCCTTTATACTTCGTTAAGATTTTAAACCGTTAAGGGCTATGCTTGAAAATTCCGCCTTGTCTAAATAGAAAATTAAAGCAAAATTGAAGCACCGTTATTTATGAGTTACAGCACTAGTGCTGTAATTCATAAATTCCATCGCTTATTTCACTCCTCTTTTTCCTTTATACTTCGTTAAAATTTTAAACCGTAACTATGGCTATGCTTGAAAATTTTGCCTTGTCTAAAGAAAAAATTAAAGCAAAATTGAAGCACCGTTATTTATGAGTTACAGCACTAGGCTTATATTTTCTTAATTATTGGATCAGGAAAACAATTCAACTTCTTTATTCGGCATTTGAAAGTTCAATTGGTGTTGGGCTTCAAATCTAGGCTATGCTCGATAATCTGGATATTTTAAAATTGCTTGTATTGTTGTCTTCAAGAAAACCGCAGAATGTAAAAGCTTTTCAATATCTTTGTACCTATGAATAGGTTTGCCAATAAAGTGATTTGGATTACTGGGGCGTCTTCTGGAATTGGGAAGGAGCTTGCTGTACAATTAGCTCAATTAGGCAGCAAATTGATTTTGTCTGCTCGAAATGTGGAGGAGTTAGAAAAGTTGAAAGCGACTTTGGAAAACCCGAATCAACACATGATTATGTATTTAGATCTAGCTGACAACCTCCATTATTCAGAATTAGCGAAACGCGTGATTGAGAAGTATCAGCGTATAGATTACCTATTTAATAGCGGTGGAATCTCTCAACGTGCTGAAGCTTCAAAAACTTCAATTGAGATAGATCGCCAAATTATGGAGGTGAATTATTTCGGAAATATTGCTTTAACGAAAGCGGTTTTGCCTTATATGCAAAAGCAACAAAATGGTCATATTATAGTTACATCGAGTATTGCTGGTAAATTTGGTTTTTATTTACGCTCTGCTTATTCAGCATCGAAACACGCTTTACATGGTTATTATGAAAGTGTATTGCTGGAAGAAGCGAAAAACAATATCTCGGTAACGATTGTTTGTCCTGGTAAAATAAATACACCTATCTCTAAAAGTGCATTGACAGAGGACGGAACGGTAAATGGTGTTATGGACCACAATCAAGCAACAGGAATGACTGTTGAGGAATGTGTAAATCAAATGTTGAAAGCAACTTTAAAGAAGAAAAAAGAGGTGTTAATTGGGAATAAAGAAATTTTAGCTGCAAAGATTAAACGTTTTTCTCCAAGGTTGTTTTGGAAGATTATTCGCAAACAAAGTCCAACTTAGCGAATATTTCGGGTTTGAGTCTTTTATAAGAAGATGTTAAAGACGGGCTTGTGAAGTTTTTTTATTGTCAGTCGTCTCGACAGTAAACGTCGGGCTAACTGCAGTGAAAAAGGCGGTGCGCAGAGCTCGTCGAAGTGAGCTTAAAGTAGTATTTGAGGTTTTCTTATCAAAGAATATATAAATAGAAATTTTAGATTATGAAAGTTTTAATGGTGTGTTTAGGAAACATTTGTCGCTCTCCAATGGCAGACGGCTTGATGCGTAAAAAAGTAGCGGACCACAATTTAGATGTTGTTGTGGATTCTGCAGGAACAGGTGATTGGCATGTCGGTCACGCACCAGATTTACGTATGCTTGAAACGGCAAAAAGGAATGGTGTTCCAATTAATAAATTACGCGGCCGCCAATTTATAGTGGAGGACTTTGATGCTTTTGACCGTATTATAGTGATGGACAAAAGTAATTTTGCTAATGTTACTAAATTGGCAAGAGATGAAAAGGATACTCAAAAAGTGGAAATGTTCTTAAACCTTACGCATCCAGGAAAAGATATAGAAGTTCCAGACCCTTATTTTGGAGGAGATGAAGGTTTTCAAGATGTCTTTGACATGTTAGATGCAGGAACAGATGTTTTATTAAAAGAATTACAAAACAATGGCTAAAGGTCGATTATTATTAATTCCCACTTTGATGGGATCAGAAACATGGGAACATGTTATACCAAAAGAAGTAGCTGAAATTGCTATAAAAACCCGCTATTTTGCAGTGGAAGATTTGAAGTCTGCACGTCGTTATTTAAGAAAACTAGACAGAACTTTTCCTATTGACAAATCGACTTTCTTTATTTTGAATAAGAAAACTCCACCTACAGATTTAGCAGCGATGTTGGTTCCTTTGAGAAACGGAAATGATTTAGCAATTATTTCTGAGGCAGGTTGTCCAGGTGTTGCTGATCCAGGGGCTGATTTAGTTGCATTAGCCCATCAAACGGGTCAGTTCGTGAGTCCGCTAACAGGACCTTCATCAATTTTATTGGGTTTAATGGCGAGTGGATTTAATGGTCAGTCTTTTGCTTTCAATGGATACATTCCAAAAGAGCGCAAGAAGCGTATTTTCACATTTAAGGACTTTGAGCGCACAGTAAGTAAAACTGGAGAGACCCAGATTTTTATGGAAACACCTTTCCGTAACAATCACCTGCTAGAAGATTTGTTGAATGAGTGTTTAGATGCTACATTTCTGTGTATCGCTTGCGATTTAACATTACCAACACAGCGTGTTCAAACAATGACCGTTGCTGAGTGGCGAGAAAACGCTTTTGATTTGGATAAAAGACCAACAATGTTTTTAATTGGGAAGCCTTTTGCTTTGTAAATTGGTCACTCAAAATAAATAATGTCGTAAGAAAATGAATTCGCTTTTACATAGTGATAATTCTAAATGGATTTTATATCATCTTTATTAAACTTTTGGTTCTACCACTATTTTAATTGTTAATGCCTTTCGGGATCTTTACCCCAGAAGTTTTTTTTGTCTGACTTTTAGTTTTTTGATAGACTAAAAATATTTGCTCCCACTGACGAGTGTATAAATCTGAGGAATAATATAGATTTTAAGAAAAAAAGGATTCCTCTATTTTTTTAAACCTTTGGTTTTGAAAAGAAAACAATCGGAATGACAGGTTATGGTTGGGTTTAGTTGAGGGAAAGACTACTGTCATTCCGACAGAGCACAGCGACGAGGAATCTCTTTTTCAATTTTCTATATTGAATATTATCATTCTTCTAACGCTAAAAATTTAAGATTTTTGATGTGTTTCCGACCAGATACTAACTATATTCTTCGGTTAACAAAGGGTAATTATCATTCAATTTGATGGTTAGGTCTAATTTATAATGTGCTTCATCTGTTGGATCTACCCTGATTTTAATGGATATTAAACTCTCCTTTTTTCACCCCAACACCCTACTGAAATGTCATCCTGCGCATCGGTAAAATCTATGATTTTGCTGATGGAAGGATCTTTTTAGAGACGAAGAGAAATAATTAATATATTTTGAATCTTAATTATTTTCTTATAAAAAAGATGGATTGTTATCACTTAATCTTCTAATTTATTTTGTGTTTTAGATACTTCAAAAGTATATTTAAAAATTATTTACATAATAAGGGTTTTAAATAAGCCATTAAAATAGTGGTAGAACCCATCTGTTTATAAAAAGTGTTATAAATAACCCACTAAAATAGTGATAGAACCAAACTTTTTAATCTAACTCTTAGATCACCGACCAAACAATTGCAATTGTTCCTAAAACAAAACAGTACATGGAAAAGTAAGTTAGCTTGCTTTTCTTTACTATTGATATCATCCATGTACAAGCGATTAAGCCTGTGATGAAGGCGGCTACAAATCCGAGTGATAATGATAAAACAGGCATGCTGTCTCCAGTATAAGCGCCGTCTAATAAATCCTTTGCAATTTTACCAAAAATTAATGGAACAACCATTAAGAAAGAAAAACGTGCAGATTTTTCACGGTCAATTCCCAAAAGAACTGAAGTTCCAATCGTAGCTCCAGAACGAGAGATTCCCGGGAGAATAGCAATTGCCTGAGCAATTCCAATAATAAAGGCGCTTTTAAAACTTACATTTTTGTTGGTGTTTTTTGCTTTATCTGCCAGGAATAGAATCAAACCGGTGATTAACAGCATGAATCCAACCAATAAAATTTGGCTATTGAAAAAGGAGTCGATAACCTCATCAAAGAAGAAACCAACAAATGCAGCTGGAATCATAGATAAAATTATTTTCAAAGAGAACATTAGTTCATCGTTCTTTTTGAATCGAAATAATCCTTTTAGGATTTCGGCAACATCTTTTCTGAAAATCACAATTGTACTCAATGCAGTTGCAAAGTGCAAAACGACGGTTGTCATCATACTTGATTCTCCAACATCTTCATTTCCGAAAATAGCTTTTACGATTTCAAGGTGTCCGCTGCTTGAAACTGGAAGGAATTCCGTCAATCCTTGGACAATTCCAAGTATAATCGCCTCTATGGTATCCATTTTAATTATTATTTAGAAAACGGCTAATTTAATCATATTTCCGAATGAATTATTTTAATTATTAGTTTTTGAGTTTTTTCTAATGATTGCAGGTATGCTCAACTTGGGCATACCTAATGCAAATTAAAAAATCCTAACTTTGCATTTCAAAACTCTTCAAAAATTCAAAAACAGCCCACATACCGTTCCATTTGGAAATTAGCTTTACCTGCTATGCTCGGCGGAATAGTGGAGCCTGTCCTTTCATTAACCGATATCGCGGTAGTTGGAAACATCGGTTATGATAGTTTTGCGGATAACAATGAAAATCTTTCAGCTGTTGCCGCAGTTGGAATTGCAGGAAGTCTAATTTCGGCCTTAGTTTGGATCTTTGCGCAAATGAAAAGTGCAATTTCAGCAGTGGTTTCTCAAGCTTATGGGTCATTTCGAATGCGCGTCATGTCGAGTTTGATTCCGCAAATGATTTATTTTAACGCTATTGTGGGAATACTGGCAATGCTAGGAACTTATTTCACTTCTGCGTGGGTTTTTGAAAATCTACTTTCTGCCAGTGGTGCTATTCTAGAAGATGCCACAGCGTATTTCAATATTCGTGTTTTAGGATTTCCGCTTACCCTAATTACGTTCTCTATTTTTGGCGTTTTTAGAGGCGTTCAAAATACGTGGTGGGCAATGGTGATTTCTATTATTGGCGGAAGTGTGAATATCTTACTGGACTTTATTTTTGTTCTCGGTTGGTGGGATTTAGTTGAACCAATGGGAGTTGAAGGAGCTGCTTGGGCAAGTTTCTTTGCGCAGATTATTATGTTTGTTCTCACGATTTACTTCTTGTTGTGTAAATCAAAAATCAAATTGATTCATACTTTACGTATTAGTCCAGAGTTCTTAGGGCTTTTATTGATTGCAGGGAATCTCGTTTTGAGAACTATCGTGTTAAATATTGCCTTGCTGTTAACCCATAAGTTTGCCAATATTTATGGAACTGTTCAAGCTGCAACACATGCTGTAATACTCAACTTATGGTTATTCTCTGCTTTCTTTTTGGATGCTTTTGCAACTTCAGCAAATGCAATGGCTGGAAAATTTTTGGGAGCTAAAAATATAGAAGCGATGCAGAGAAATTTAAATCGCAACCTCATGTTGAGTTTAATTGTATCCTTTACTTTAGCAGGGTTACTGCTGATTTTCGATGCGCAAATAATGGAACTCCTTATAGATAATGAGGAGGTTTGGTCGATGTATCCTTTAATTTTGCCTTTATTCGCTTTATGTTTACCTATTAATGCCCTGGCTTTTACGCTTGATGGTGTTTTTAAAGGAATGGGTAAGGCAAAGTTTTTAAGAAATATATTATTTATTTCAACTCTATTCGGATTTTTACCTGTATTATTAATAGGACATCAATTTATGCCAGGATTACAAATTATCTGGTATGCAATAATAATGTGGATGCTGTTAAGAAGTTTTATTCCTTATTTTTATTTCAAGAAGTGGATAAAACAGTTTTAGTAATTCAATTTATAAAGAATAAAGTTATTGTGTTTTCCGTTTTTATGCAACCCTATAAAAAGTTGATGTCCAATTATGCAACGCAATAATATTTTAAAAAATAGATGGGATCATTAGATTTAGAAGCAATTCACATAGATGCAATATGGTTGACTTTGGCTTTTTTGAGTGGTTTATTAATGAAACGATTCGGACTTCCAGCACTATTGGGTTTTCTTGCAACAGGGTTTTTTCTTAGTATTTCTGGTTTTACAGATGGAAATCTAAAGCAGATTTTAGGTCCTCTTTCCGATTTAGGAATCATTCTTCTTTTATTTACCATCGGATTGAAAATTAAAATCAAGCAGCTCATTAAACCCGAAATACTTATCACTGCTTCCTCACATATTATTATTACCACGCTTACAATTGGTGGAGTTATTTTTGGATTGAGCTTTGTCGGAATTCAGTATTTTTCTGATATAGATATACAAGCTGCAATGACTATTGGATTCGCATTGAGTTTTTCAAGTACGGTCTTTATTATAAAATCTTTGGAAGATCGTGGAGAAATAACTTCTCGCCATGGAAGGTTTGCAATCGGAATTTTAATTATTCAAGACATATTTGCTGTTGTATTTTTAACAGTTTCAAAAAGTGTTCTTCCTTCTGTTTGGGTTTTGACTTTGCCGCTCTATTTGTACTTAGTGAAAATTGTTCTAGGTCGCTTGCTTGATAAATCTGGACACGGTGAATTGCTCACTGTTTTCGGATTTTTTGCACCGCTAATTGCTGGAGCCTTGGCTTTCGATTTAGTAGACTTAAAATATGATCTTGGAGCCTTAATTATTGGAATGCTTTTGGTCAATCATTCTCGGAAAGAAGAATTATATGACCGAATGCTGAGCTATAAAGATTTTTTCCTCATAGGATTCTTTATCAATATTGGTTTGTCAGGAGTACCCTCGTTATCGAATGTTCTTGTGGCATTTTCCATGCTTGGTTTTGTAGTTTTTAAAGGACTTTTATTTATTAAAATATTCTCCTTTTTTAATCTCCGGGCCAGAACTAATTTCTTGACTTCCTTACATCTTTCTAATTACAGTGAATTTGGTTTAATCGTTGGAGCTGTAGCGGTTTCAAATGGAATGATTTCAGGTGATTGGTTAACGACTTTGACTATTTTTATGAGCCTTTCTTTCCTCTTATCATCTCCTTTTATTTCGCGTTCTTATGAACTTTTCGAAAAACATAAAGTTGTTTTAATAAAATGGAACAAAACATCAAAAGCAATTAATAAGCAAGCTAAAATTAGTGGTGATGCAAAGTATGTTGTCGTCGGTTTAGGAAGTATTGGTTTACCCGCATACTATCATTTAAAGGAAAGTTATCCCGATTCAATTATTGGGGTGGATTACAACGGTGATAAAGTAAATAAACTCAAAGAAGACGGGAATAATGTTGTTTGGGGAGATGTCACAGACAGAGACTTTTGGGACGAATCAAACTGGGAAAATGTAGATGTTGTTGTTTTAGCAATGAGTGATTATGCTTCGAATTTTAACACCATGAAGCAAATTAATAAAATGAAAACAAGGGAATTTAAAATCGCTGCAATCTGCCATTACGAAGATGAGAAAGAAATCTTTAAAAAACTAAATGTAGATTACATCTATGATTATAAAATGACGGTGGGAGAAGATTTCGCACAACATGCAATGGAGAAGAGTAGGAAAGTGGTGCTTTAAATAAGTATGAATTAAAAGTATAATATGCTTAAAAACAGTGGTTTATATTTGAACACAGTTCTTTTAAAATCTAGTCCAAATAACAACTTATTTTATATCACTTTTTTACAATAGTGTAATTTCTGTAAGTTGTATTAATCCCTATTTTTTTCAGCTTTTTTTTCAGCTTTTGCTTCAAAGCCATTTTATTGAAACTGATATCATAGTTAAACTCCCAATTCAACTTCTCAATTCGTTCTTTCATTACTTCAGGATGTGAGCCCTTATACTTTTCTAAAGAGTCAATATTTTTAAAATAATCAAAGTTCTCTACTTTAGGAATGTTTTCGTCCATCCACTTATCATCATGCCACAGCTTATTGAAATTTTCTTGTTTGTCCTGCATAACGCGTGGGTCTTTTACCCAACCATAATGATGAATATGTGCAGCAATAGGAACAACGTTTAATTTTTGATCTTCTCCTTTCCTAAAACCTTGCGCATCGCGATAAGAATAGATTGATTTATTATTTTTAATCACCCTGATTTCATTAGGATACCAACGTAAAGAATCACCAACATAAGAATAAGAACCAAAGAAATGACGGTACTTAAATAGTAATCCGTCAACGTTAGAATCGTTCAACTTTTCTTTCATTGCAGCTTTTATTATCGGTAAATCAGCTTCGTGAACAATTTCATCTCCTTGAATGTAAAAAGCCCAGTCATAATCAGCTGGAATGGCTTGGAAAGCTTTGTCTGTTTCAACTGCCAATACTCTTCCTCCTTCGCGAAGAGAGTCATCCCAAATCGTTTCAATTATTTTTATTTTAGGATTATCGATGGACTGAATTAATGCTAAAGTCCCATCTTCAGAGTCACCAATAGCAACAATTAATAAGTCACAAATAGGTAAAATAGATTGAATAGCCTCAATAATGGGATAATCAAATTTAATGGCATTTCTAACAAATGTAAATCCTGCAACTTTCATTCAAAGGAATTTTGTGTTATTTAGTTGTATAAGATTTAAAGACTTCTTCTAAAGTTTTTTCCTCTTTGCGTATTGTTAATATCAATAAATTTTCTTCTTGGGCGTAAGCCGCAATTGTTTTTCGTAAATCAATTGAAGAATCTGATTTTACAAGAAATGTTGTAGGTGTGATCTTTTCAACTTTTGTAACACTTGGAACTTTTGCCAAACGATTTCTTGAAATTTCGATATCAAATTCAACAAAAACGACTTGACTATTGACATCAGATTGAAGTTCGCTTGCTTTTGCGTTGGCTACCAATCTTCCATTGTTAATGATGATTACCCTGTCGCAAATCGCTTCTACCTCTTGCATTATATGTGTAGAAAGCATTACGGTTTTCTTTTTCCCGATTTTTCTAATCAATTCCCGAATTTCTAACAATTGATTTGGGTCTAACCCAGATGTTGGCTCATCTAAAATCAATACTTCAGGATCGTGAATAATCGCTTGAGCCAATCCAACTCTTTGTCTATATCCTTTAGAAAGTTGACCAATTACTTTATGCTGTTCTTTTTGGAGTCCAACCAATTCAATAACTTCTTTAACTCTATCTTTTATTTTTTTGACACCATAAATCTTTCCAACAAAAGAGAGATATTCTTTAACATACATATCCAAATATATTGGATTATTCTCAGGCAGATATCCAATTTTCTTACGTATTTCGAGAGAATGTTTTTTAATATCTAATCCACAAACCTCTACACTTCCTTCTGTTGCAGGAATAAAACTGGTAATTATTTTCATTGTTGTAGATTTCCCAGCTCCGTTTGGACCTAAAAAGCCTAATATTTCACCGTCCTTTGCTTCAAAAGATATGTTGTCTACTGCGGCTTGTTCACCGTAATACTTGGTAAGATGTTTTACAGATATTGACATAATAAAAATTTATAGTACGAAGATAAAATATTGAAGCATTTTGAGTCCAATATTCTGTTAAAAGTTTGCCTTTATCCTTTTTTTAATTGTTAGCCCCAGTTGGAATGCTTAGCCTAATTCAATTGCAAAGCTTGACTTTTTAAAGTAAAAGATTAATCAGTTCTAATCCTCTTTTGGAACAACATACACTTTGATGCGTAATTCTTGTTCCTTCTTCGTATTGGCTTTCAATTTGATGATTCTGTCTTGTAAGTAATATTTTTGATTGGTGTCAAAAGTCACACGAATTGAATCTTTTTCGTTAGGTGGCACAGGTTGATTTGGAAAGTTGATTTTGGTACAGCTACAAGAAACAAGTGCATTATCAATAATTAAAGGAACCTCTCCACTGTTTTTAAAAACGAAATAATGCTGGAGTTGATCACCTTCAGTGGCTTTGTTCCACTTGTGAGTAGTTCTGTCTAGAAAGTTAAATTCCGCATACTGGGCGAACCCAATAGCGGAATTTAAAATCATTATTAGAAGTACGAAAACGTTCTTCATAATTTTTACTAGTTTTCCGTTGGCGCACCACTCTGGTTAACTGGCGCTCCACCTTGTGGGGCAGCTTTAACGTTACCCTTGATACGGATAGTTTTTGTTGGTTCGTTTGTTGCGTTTGACTGCAAAGTAACGCTTTTACCAATAATACCTACACGCTTAGTGTCGTATTTTACTGTGATTACACCTGTTTTTCCTGGAGCGATTGGTTCGCGTGGCCATTGTGGAACTGTACATCCACAAGATCCTTTTGCATTAGAAATAACTAAAGGTTCATTTCCTGTGTTTTTAAAAATGAATTCACAAGATCCATCTCCATATTGACTAATTGTTCCGTAGTCATGTGTTTCTTTTTCAAATTCAATTTGTGCTCCTGATTCAACAGCAGCTTGAGCTATTACTGAGTTCATTCCGAAAAATGCAGTAAACAAAAGGCTTAAGGTAAATAGTACTTTTTTCATATTTTTATTTTTAGTTTCAATCAAATATATACCGAATTAAAAGAATATTCAAGTTTTTAACAAAGCCTTAACATCATTCTCCCTAATTTCTAAGGAAATAGCAATTCTAGAGATTGTATAAGTGCTTATATTACATAGTGTCTGTTTCCGACCAGACACTACATAGGTTTTTCAGTTTTCACCATCTCCTCAGATTCAGACATTCGGAGTTCAATAAGTTCATCAAAAGTTTTATCAATATGCTTTAAACGGTATTTATATTGTTCACGTCTTTCTGCAGGTAGATTTTCAATGGCCAATAAGCGGTTAGCATAATGTCTGATTTTTTCAGGATCATACTCATTCAAATCATAATAATTCATTTGGAGTTCCAACAATCCAACTTTGTCTTGTGTGTTTGGATATTTATTCAATAAAGTATCTCTCCACTTTACGGCTTCTTGTTCTACATTCAATTGAAGATATAAACCAGCTACCTTTCCAATTGCAATTTCTGCGAAATCATTTTCTGGAAAACGAGCGTAAAAATCTTTATTTCTGTTGATTGCTTCGTGATAAGCAACTTTATTCATTGTGTAGTTTGGCGATTTTATAGCCTCCTCCATCATCATGTTTAAAGAGTCATCCATTTCTTGGATGGAAGCTTTCAAACTATCAACTGTTATTTCTCTCTGACCGTCTTTAGATTTAGATTCACAAGCAGCGAATGCAATCAATAAACTAAAAATAAATATAATTTTTTTCATTATCTTTTTCTTTTAATAACGGGAAACTTCATTCGGTAGTCTATTTCGATAATACCTTTTGAAATATTGGTTAATTTTTTTGCTAATAAACGTCTTTTTAAAGTAGAAAGGTGATCTGTAAATAAAATGCCATCTACGTGATCGTATTCATGTTGAATAATACGCGCTGCATAACCATCATATGTATCTTCTTGAAACTTGAAATTCTCATCAAAATAAGTAATGGTAATTTTTTCTTTTCTAAAAACTTCCTCTCTAACAGCTGGTATACTCAAACAGCCTTCTTGAAATGCCCATTCTTCGCCTTCTTCCTCTTCAATGATAGGATTAATAAAGACTTTTTTAAATCCATCTAAGCCTGCTGCTTTTGGATCAGGTTCTCCGTCTTTTTCATCTTCAGCAAATGGTGAGGCGTCAACTATAAATAAACGAATTGATTTCCCAATCTGAGGAGCTGCTAATCCTACTCCATGCGCGTTGTACATCGTTTCCCACATGTTGGCAATCAATTCCTCTAGACCTTCGTAATCTTTTTCTATTTCAACTCCTTCAGCCTTTAAAATTGGATCACCATAGGCTACAATAGGTAATATCATACTTTTAATATTTTTTACAAAAATACTAATTCAAAAGGACAAAATCCTAAATCGACTAACGAATTGAGCGATCATTAAAAATGACGTATCCAAAGCTTAACTGTGTAACGAAGGCTTTCTCCTGCTTTGGAAAGTAATTCGTTGAAAGACGCAATGGACCAATAGGTGATTGGAAAATTAATGATGCTCCTACCATCGGTAAACCTTCCTCAAATAAATCAGAATAACCAAAATCTTCTTGGTTATCGTACCGTACGATTTGTCTAAAAGGTTGGAAAAAGTAGGGTTCAATTCTAAATTCAAAATACTTGCTGTAATTGAAAATAAAATTTACACCACCACCAAGGAATTGAGGTGCTCGGTATTCACTCATGAAAAGAGGTTTGCTGTCAGGAAGTGGAGAAAATTCTGTCATGTTTAATATCGTAGCAGTGTAATTAGAAAATAATGATTGTGAATTCAATACGCCTTTTCCGTAAATTCCTATTTTAAAAAAGGAGCTGATATCGAAGAACTTTTGCCCTTCTAATGAAATATTGATCCACCGGTGTTGTTTTCTTACATCATACTCCGCTCCTGGTGTATTCCCAGAAACACTTTTTTCCTTTCCTTGAACATAGCGAATACTCGATTTTAAAAAGCTGCCTTTTGAAGCAAATTGTTTTCGATTTAGTGTATTGTATTCAAAATTCACAACAGCTGACTCTCCATTAAAAGTAGTCATATCTGCTGTATCGCTTTCTGAAAAGTTCAATGTTTGATAATATTCATCTGTATTTTCAAAAATTCTCAAGTCGACTGTGATTTTCCCTTTACTCGTATAGGGAATTGCTATGCTTAAACCATAATACATTTCATTTTGAATCAAAAAGGAAGGGTTGATATCTTCAAAGAAAGTAGAAGAACTTCGGTAGTAATCCCAGCGATTTAATACAAAGTAGGGGCTTATTCTGATTGGAAATACAGTAGGTAAATCATAATCAGTTTTGATTTTTGTAGACCCATAAAACTTTCCAAAATAAGCTTCTCCATGCAATCCAACTGCACCCTTCCCTAAATCCCAATAAGACAAACCAATATAGGCGGTGTTTACCGGACGTGATGAAAAATGGCCTCCAATGCTTAAAGTCAATGGTTTTTGCTTTGTAACTTCTAGGGATAAGTCAAAAGTGGAATCGCTCGCTTTTTTAAGAGTAGGATAAATATATTTCACTTGATGGGCCGCATAAGCTCTATAGTAGCGTTTTTTAAATTCATCGAATGTGAGAGGTTCTATTATGGTGTCTCGCATAAAATTATCTTCAACGAAAGAAACATCCTCAGCACCATGGGAGGTGACATTTACTGAACTGATTTTAATTGGATTGATTTTTTGTCTAAATTCCAATCTTCTTTCTTCTAATTCGCTTGGTTTTATGCGTTCTTCAACATAAAGGAGAATGCTGTCAATATACATTTGAGCAGCATCATAACCGCTTCTAATTGCTTCTTCAGCTCTTTCAAATTCAAAAGTCCCTAAGTTATTTTTCGGTTCAATAATTATTCCATTCGCACAAGGTAAATTGAAGTTGGTTTTCTGCACAAACATTGTTGTGATTTGACTGATAATATCATCTTCTGAAGGCGGAGAGGCATTCAATGATACATTACTCCCTATGATGTAATCAACAGGAAAGTGATTGTAGAGAACGTCTGCTGGAAAGTTATTGTAAAGCCCACCGTCAAAAAACATTTTACCATCAATTCGAATTGGATTAACATAAAACGGATAGGTCATGGAAGCTCGAACAGCTGCATTTAAATCTCCATCTTTAAAAACAACACTTTCTTTTTTATAAATATCTGACGCAACACAACGAAACGGAATAAAAAGCGAATCGAAATCGTTTCCAACAACTGCACCTGAATGTCCAATAAGTCGCATGGTCTCAAAATCTAAGTAAGCTGGAGTTAAGAAGTTTGTGGGAAGAGATTTTACAAAAATACTGTCTTTCGCAAAATTGATGTTAAGCATAGACGCATCATCTGGTCTTTCTCTTAATAAAAAGCGTTCCTCATTTGTAACTCCACCTGAAGTCATTTCATCAAAATTTTCAGATAAAATATAGGCTTTTATTTCGTCAGGAGAGTAACCTGAGGCGTATAAAGCACCGATTAATGCACCTGCGCTTGTTCCAGTAATATAATCAATGGGTATTTCTGCATCTTCTAATGCTTGCAGTACGCCGATATGTGCTAAACCATTTGCACCGCCACCACTTAAGACAACTCCCACGCTTTGAGCAGTTATACTTTTAGAGCATATTACACTAAAAACGAATAAAAAAAGTATAATCTTGTCTTTCAAGCTATATTAAATGAGTTAATTTGTACAAAGTTATAAGTTTTCACCATAAATATGAAAAAATAATAAATGCTAGAAGTTTTAGATCACATCGGATTGTTTGCTTTTGCAATAAGTGGGGTCCTTACGGCTGCCAATAGAAACCTTGATATTCTTGGGGGTTACATAATTGCTTTCATTACCGCTTTGGGTGGTGGAACGATCCGAGATTTGCTCTTAAACGTTGATGTCGCTTGGATGACTTCGCTTTCTCAACTGCTTGTTGTAATTGCTGGAGCAACAATTGGAATAGTTTTTCGTAAAAAATTGAGGTCATGGAGAAGAACATTGTCTATATTTGACACCGTAGGAATTTCGGTGTTCACTATTGTGGGTGTCCAAAAAGGATTATCTCATGATACTTTGGCAATAACAGCAGTTTTTTTAGGTATGATAACAGCGACTTTCGGGGGATTGTTGCGTGATGTATTGTGTAATGAAATACCATTAATTTTCAAAAAAGAAATTTATGCCATACCTTGCTTGCTGGGGGGGTCAATTTATTTGCTAGGCGATTATTTTGGTCAAGGTGATA
>Ga0307948_1000691_pt1 | contig 23111 bp, 27 predicted proteins | sample OrgLakmetagen280_FD_201824 | JGI IMG/M metagenome (GOLD analysis project Ga0307948, IMG submission 201824) | Saline water microbial communities from Organic Lake, Antarctica - #280 | ecosystem: Environmental > Aquatic > Non-marine Saline and Alkaline > Saline | place: Antarctica: Organic Lake...
GGTGTCCACCCCAAAAAGCTACGTGCCTTCCTAAAATAATTAATAAACACCCTCCTGTGTGACCGCTGATGTTTTATCAAGAGATGTGAACTGCAGGTAACATATTAGAGTCTGCAAACGTGCGGAACCATTGCATCAAAGCTTATTCACCCTCACCCGTTAAAGTTTCTCCATCTCTTTTAAAATAAAGTTGGCAAAGAATTTGGCTTTTTAAGGTATGTAGTTTACATAAAAACACAAAGAAACATAATGAAGCCATACTTGTGCCATATAGTAGACAACTCTCAACTTTTGGGGGTTACCCTAATTTCTATGCAGTCCTATGTCCAAATTTCCCCTGACTTTTTGCTCATGCTCTGCTCTGCTTGCAGGACCACCTCCAGGCGCTAATGCTGGATCCCTCCTGCACCTCCTTGACAGAACACATATGCCATCAGGATCTCGTCTGCTGCGTGAATGGGTGGCCCGTCCCCTCACGGATCTGCCTTCCATTCATGCACGACTGGATGCTGTGGAGGAAATTGCAGCTAGCGGGCGTGAGTGCAATATTTTTAGGGACATCCTTCACATTTGTGTGTATGTCAATAAGCATGTCACAGCTTAGAGCATGTTAAAGCTGTAGGACGTAGGTTAGTTGCAGCTTATGAGTATGATGGTCGTCCATAACCGCAGCTGTGCGCATGTATTAAGCACAGGATCGTACCACCAATGGCTGGTTTTAATTCGTATTTTTTAATGACGTCATAAACACTTTCCAATCTGCACGCATCATATACATTATCTACCTTGCAGGTGGCCCTGGCCCTCTCTCTCGGCTGAATGGAGCGCTTCGCCACTTGCCAGATGTAAGTCATTTTATATCTCAGTTCCAAAATTGCACTCAGTGACGACTTTGCTTTTTTTGATGTGCACACTGCTGGTTCTAACAGCCATCCACGTTGCCTGCGGTGCAGGTGGAGCGTGGGCTTCTGCGTGCTCTGCACAGTACAGCACCTCCTGCAGAATTCGTGGCGACAATGGAGGCTCTGCAACAGGTGTGTTGGCATTGTGGCCATGATGAAATGATTGCCAAGCTTGTGAATGCACAATTTTAAAAAACTCATAAAGGAAAGTGACACATTTGTTTCGGCTCTCATGCTTATTTAACTGCACTCACAAATTAGCTTCCATAATTAACCAGCTGAGCTTTTTGTATTAACAACTAAAGCCAAGCTCATTCTAGACAGTGTGTCAAACATTGAAACACAAAGCTTTGCCTACTGAGTATCGTCTCAACAAGGGATCGAACAGGGTCATTCTTGTGCCTCTTGCCTCAATGTGTATTGGCACAGTTATTACAAATCAATATTGCTCAGAGTTTGATCAGGCGATGAAAACAAGCGCGTTGATTTCATGGAGTTGAACAGCCATTGAATTGGGGACAAAACAGAACGACTGAGATTGCGCACTGCTCGAAACTTGGTCGGGCGATGGAAACAAGTGTTGATTATTATGGAGTAGAACATCCGCTTGCATTTTTATTCTGTAACAGTTGGTTAAAATTCAGTGTCCTGCCAGGCCCACAGTTAAATTAAAAACATTTCATTGCGACCATTCATCACCTTGCCCCACTTGCAATGGTAGGTGCCCCGTAAATTGGGCTTTGAATTTGACCCCATCAGTGGTTGTGTGACTGGGATCGACCACCAACAGAGCACCCCGCACAAGGCTAAAAGCCCCAGCAACAAGACCCAAGCTGGCAGTCCCTTGCAGCAACACAGCCAGCAGCAGCAGGAAGAAGAGGAAAAGGAGGGAAGCATAGCTCACGTGGCGTCACAGCTCCTCACCCGCCATTTGCTTGCCGTTGCTTCTGTGGATGTACAGAGCACCTGCAGGGTAGGTGTTAACGTGCTTTACTGCCAAGATGGCGACAGTTAGAAAGTGGTTTTTCCAGCATCTTCGATGCTTTTGTGGGGGGGAAATATGAATGCCTCTATATTCCAATGCAAATCAAGTCCTAGCAAAATACTCTTGCTGTAGTGGCAACGCTGCAAAGAGGCTTAAGGAAAAGCTACGCAAGCAATGAAAGCCACTGCCCACAGTGTTTAAGATAGAGGAGTCAAAAAAACAACTAACACGGCCTTGCAGATTTTAAAATGCACTTTTTTGTTTTGTACCTCTTGCATTCCTCATGTGCTTTCAGACTCCTATGCATTTAAGTATTATGTTGTTTAAATCGTCCATAACAAAAAAACAACCGCCACAAGTGATCTCCTCATATCTGAATAAAGAAAGACTGCAATTTTCCATTAACGCACACGCTCTTTGCAGTACAATATGGGTGCTTAGTACTAGAGACTTTTTTTCAGTTATTTTAATTGCCTGCTCTATGCCATTCCTTGTTAATTTTTAGTGTCTCGTTTCACTCATCTATGATCCTGCTACTTGTTTCCAGGAGCTATTGGGTGTGCTGGATGCCAAAGCAGCCCGAGAAAATCGCACTGTGGACATGTTCAAGGATCCGACTCGCTTTGAGGAGGTCTTTGATCGCAAAACAGATGTCTCAAATGCGGTAGGTCTTTCAGAAGAATGGGCAATGGTTGCTGATGGTCCATGTGCAGGCGGCCTTGCCTCTGTGCTGCTTCATGTTGCGGCCATATGGGCTGCTCTGTGCAAAGTAGTTGTCGCATCTTAACCACAGGTGGCCAAGCTGAAAGGCCTGCTGCCAGGGCTAGCCAAGGACCTGAACGTACGAGCTTTGGACTACGTGAGCATCCAGAACCAGGTGTGCTGCAACAGGTTTTAATCCGAATAAGCAGTGAAAGTACTCGACAGACATTTGAGCTGGAAATGCTTCTAGTTTGCTCATTGTTTTAAACCTGCCTCTGCTGGCCATCTTTTTGTCCTGAAGACTAAGATAAGCGATCATACGACGCTTTTCCTTGCCCTCTCTTACACATCTCCAGGGTGACTGGCTAATAGAGGTTCCCAAGGATCAGCTGCACAAAGTCCCTCGCAGCTGGGCTCAAATATGTGCCACGCAAAAGGTAAGAAAAGTGGGCATGTTGTTGAGCCCCACCTTTGCAGCAAGACCCTCAATGTTAGCAATTTACAGTATCAATCAAAGTTGCTCAAGGAGGCAAACATTTTAGACATGAAAACATAGTTTGCTCCCCACTGTGTGAGGTCCCTAGCTGCCAGCCTGGAACAGAACGCATGCAGCAATTTATTCCAACGTATCCCCTCTAACTGGGAATAGTGGGAGTGAGAACCATTTAATTAGCGCAGAGCACAACCCAGTGCAAAGCGTAATCCCTCTTATCAATGATGCGCAGGTGACGCGATACCACCCACCGCAAGTGAGGGATGCTTTGAATGAGCTGCTTGTCACAAAAGAGAGGCTGGCAGCCACCGCATCATCCTCGTGGCTATCGTTTCTGGCAAAGGATTTCGGGGTCCAGCACTATGCCCAGCTAAAGGTTAGAACCTACATGACGGGAACATCCAAGAATTTGTACCCTTTTAATTCTCTCTCACGCCAAAAAGGTTTTTATCGTGATAAAATATGGAAAGCACCTTATTCACTTTGCCTCCTGCACTTCTGCTCCTGTAGGCCTGCAAACATCCTTTATGTGCATCCATACATTGCAGTCCTGTGAATTTCTGTTGGTGCATGCGGTGCCTACTTGTTGCTGCTGCAAAGTGCTGTTTTGCAACTTGTGCATGCTTGCTGCTTGAAGGCTGTGATATCAACGCTGATCCAAAACTGACGTTGATCATATTTTGTGACCAGCAAGGTAGCTGTGTTCCATGAATGCTTCTAACCTTTAGACCTGCAATGCGCACAGTCTGCGGCCACAGCCGTTGCTCACCTAGATGCCCTGTCCTCTCTGGCGTCCGTGTCCAAGAGCCCCGGTTACTGCCGTCCCGCTTTTGCCAGCAGGAGCGCCAGTAGCGGCACTCCCCCCAGTAACAGCAACAGCGACAGCAGTTCTGCAAAGCTTGTAATAAAGGGCGGTCGACACCCCATGCTTGAGGCCCAGCTTGTGGGAGGCAAAGGTGTGGGTGCAAGGACGGAGGGTCGTCAGGGGTAACACTGGGAAAATAGGAACAGCTTGTGATTGCTCAAACATTCATCACACTGACCACCCTGCCTAAGCAGCAGTGTAACCTGCACAAGTCAAACACTCTCTTCACACACAATGTTGGCCAACGCTCCCCCTGAATCTGGCCTGTATGAGTGCGCTGCCTCTGTGTTTGCTCCGCTGACGCAGGAAGTGGAGGGCACTGTTTCATTTCAGCTCTTGGTGCATCAGACAATGAACCACGATCCCACCCAGCTGGTCTTGTCAAGCAACAAGGAAATAATTTTTACCATTTGCTAACGTACACGAGCAGGAGGGGGCGCAGTGCCAAATGATTTAGATTTGCGGAGCGATGGCGTATGTGCCGCTGTCATCACAGGCCCTAACATGGGCGGGAAATCATGCATCATCCGGCAGGCAGCCCTGACAGTCATCATGGCACAGGCACGTTGGTTTGTTTGCACGCGAGTGCACTTGTTTATGTTTTTTGTTGCTCTTTTGCTCTTGCTGCTCTATTTTGTGCGGGCAAACAGATTACATACATGACTGCTACTTGCACTGGATTCATCATGAAAAGTTGTCTGCAAAGTCCAGTTTTTTTGTCAGGCATGCCTCCAACATTCCTTGCCTTGCTTCCTTACTCACCTGTACTTTGCCAACCGCCTATCAGGTGGGCTCCTTTGTGCCAGCAGAGAGCTGCGACCTCACAGTGTTTGACGGCATATACACTCGCATGGTGCGTTTGTGTCTGTTGGCTCTGCTCCACGCTGTTTACTTCTTTGGGTTCATCACATATTATCTCTAGTCAGTTCAAAGCATAAAGCATTCTTCTCTCTGTATACTGACACTGACATTTATGAACGGAATATGCTTTCACTGTGCACTCGGTTATACAAAAAGGGTGACCAGCAAAGTCTTTGGCTAGTTGCGTCTTTATGACCTGCATCTCTCTTCTGGTGACCACAGGGCGCATCAGACAACTTGCTTCTAGGCAGGAGGTAGGTCAAAGCTTGCTAACCTGATTTGCATAGAAATGCTTGCCCCTTGTAGCACAAAAGAATTCATATATTTGGACCCAGTGCCTGGGCGCCTGCGTTTCCTTGACACTAGGGTGGATCCAGAGTGCGCAGTGCGACCTGACCCACCTGGGTGCCTGGGCGCCTGCGTTTCCTTGACATTAGGGTGGACCAGCGTCTCTCTCCCTCTCTGCTCTTTGCAGTACATTTTTGGAGGAGCTTTCAGACGCAGCTGACACCCTACGCTGTGCTTCCTGCCGTTCCCTTTGTATCCTGGATGAGTTGGGGCGGTGAGTGTACAAAAATGCCTGTGATACTGTAAGAGTTTAGGCCTTGCATTGCTGAGGCCGAGCCACTGAAGTATTCTTCCCGCCGTAGCACTCCCTGGCCTAGCTGGACACTACCGATTTCTTTTATTGCACATGGTTCAAAATTGGCAAAACACTGCTCAACACATTTCTCTTTTTCCACTCCCTTACATTGCAGTGGTACAGCAACGCATGATGGGGTGGCCATTGCACAAGCCACGCTCACCCATCTAGTGCACACCACCCGCTGCCTTTCTCTGTTTGTCACGCACTACCCAGAGGTGGCACAGCTGCAAGACAGGTGTGGTTAATTTTCAAAGAAATGTTGGTCTATGCATTCTGTTGCCTTGCCTAAATGATCCAGCTCTCCTTACCTAGGTACTGATAATCCTATTTGATGTCTATCTAGGTAAGTATGCAAAGTAATAGCATTGTGGTATGAGCTAAACCTAAACGCTCTTTGATAAACCTTCTCTCTCTCTCTCTCTCTCTCTCTCTCTCTCTCTCTCTCTCTCTCTCTCTCTCTCTCTCTCTCTCTCTCTCTCTCTCTCTCTCTCTCTCTCTCTCTCTCTCCCCCCTCTCCCTCTCCTTACATTCATGCTTATATCATCTCAAGCCGTGTAAGCACGTCTTGTACGTTTGTACAAACTCAGACACAGACTCTCCACGCAGCACTGCAGACAGACCGCCTGCAAAGGTGTCAATACGTCTTCTTGGCAGGGGTGCATAGGTACAAGTGCTTAAAGATCTGTTGGCGTGTATATAGAGTATTGCGCTGATGCACACGCTTGCAAGGAGCACACACTCAAAAAATTGAATTGAGTTCCTGACTCAGTATGATGATGGATGTGCCCGTCAATGGATGCAACTCGGATGCCCCTCCTCCTTACTTTCACTCTCAGACAAGAATTTGCCCCTAACCCTGCAATCCACAGCAAAATTAGAGCGTACCACATGGCTTATCTGAAATGTAACAATGAGGAAGAGGCAGCAGCAGCATCTCCTGTCAGGCAGCAGCAAACGCAGCACGGAAGTGATGCCAAGCCGGAGAGTTGCAACGGCAAGGAGGATGGCATGGAAGATGACGACCCCAACGCCAACCTGCAGCTGTCAGGCATCTGTGCCACAAACCTGGAGCAAGAAGACAACCCCAGCACTACCACACCAGGCAGCAGCCAGGGCACTTCATCTGTGGCAGACCCAACAACAAAGGTCTTTGCGGCGTCCACTGGTTTGGAAGGGGGTGGCACTGCTTCTCCTGCTTCTGCCACAGCCGCGTCTGCTGGGGCCACACGCATCACTTTTTTATACCGCCTTCAGGAAGGCGCGGCGGATGCATCTTTTGGTGCGTTTTAAGGCTTGGTAGTGTACACCCTTTTATCTCTCTAACCCTTTTATCTCTACTTCTGCCCATTAATTTGTTGGCTGAACAAGGGAAGGAGCACCTTGTTTCTGTCGTTTGCCAGGACGTGCACATTTTCGTCATTGCTTAGTTTGTCTGCTCTTCTGCCTTGGTCTCGAATGCAGGGCTGAATGTAGCTGCCATGGCTGGCTTGCCTGATTCTGTGGTGCAGCGTGCTGCTGTGCGGGCACATGAGCTGCGTTGCGCCATTCAGAGTGGCAAGGAAGCCCTAGGTAGGTTTATGCTCCTGGGGCACCTGTCATCCAGTGAGCTCACGGCGACAGAGCATTTGCAGGATGGGGATGTCCATCTAGCTGTCAGAGCATTGTTACTAAAATCGGTTTGGGCACACATGGCAAAAGGAACTTGGAATAAGAAGAGAAGATCAACACGTTTCGATTCGACAGCTATATTCAAGTAGTGCACTCAATGCTATTGAAATGTATTTTGCTTGCTCATCAGGTGGAATGTATTTTGCTTGCTCATCAGGTGAAGCAGCACAGGCAGAAGCATTTCAGGAGGAGGAAGAAAAGGATTTGTCACAAACGCTTTTGGCTGTCAGGTTGGTGCAACTGTGTTGACCAAGTACGAGACATTTGCACCAATAATTAAATGTTTGGACAGTTCTCAGCTGTTTAAACTCATGCTAAATCCGAGATGCCTGTATAATTTCTTTGCAGGAGTGCAAGTAGTGGTGGAGGCTGGAGCGCGCTGGTTTCAAAAACCCCGAATAGCTAATGTAAATCGTCCCGAGGGCGTAAGCTGGACTTAGGATGATTGCAATTGGTTTGAGAGTGCGCAGATGAGACAAGCTGGTAACTGAATAGAGGGATGGAAGTATAAAAGGCAAAGAGTTGTTCTGTGGATTATTCTACGCTGACTAAAATTTACCGGCCTATATGACTAAGGAAAGACTTCAGGACATTTGCAGCACAAAATTTCTAATGTTGCTCACGCTTCAGACTATTTGCAGCATGCAAATTTTAATGCTCACTCACCTTTTATGGGAGCTATACATCAGCAGCCAATCGGCAATCCTGTGAGAAGCCCTGGTTGGTAGATTGTTTAATTTATTGCAATATGAGCGAGCTGCAGCAAGCCCGAAAAGAAAAGAAAGGGAACGGGAAAAAAAGCTGATGTCGACAATGTCGGCATAAATTCAAAAGGAAGTTTTGTGTCGTACACCACCCAACAGATGCAGAGCCACACAACATCAACTTGTTAAATAAAAAGAGGGATAAAATTTAAGCAGCGTAGTTGACAGAGTGCTTATGGCGCTTGGAAAGTTTTGATTTGAGAGTAAAGGCCCAGTCCCTTGAAAGGCTCCACGTGTGTGATGTCGTAGGTGGTGCCACCCACAGAAAAGATAAAAATGTAGGTAGGCAGTGTAAACCGCTCACCATAATGATGTAGGAAAAGAAAGCCACTTTGGTACCGGATACCGTTTTAAGGTTTACAAGGTTTACAAAAAAAGGCCTCATGTTTGATATGATCAGCATTATACAGGGAACACATAGCTAGGGGAGTTACTTTGATTCCATGTCGCTGTCTTAAAACGTAGGGTGTGGACGTGAAGTCTGAAGCGAGCTACACTGCGGATGACATCACGAGGCGTGTTGGGAAACATGTATTTGGGAAGGATGTTAGGTGAATGAGTGACCATAGCCCTTTTTGTAGGGAGAGCACACTATTGGTGATAACTAGAGCGTTTGCTGTTGTGTTCTCTCGGATACGTGTCAGAATAAGGTGTCCAGTACTCCAAGTGTCTCTCCCTGAGGTCTACGACAAAACGGCTGAGGTCAATAGGCTCACAGTTCTGCAGCTTCTGTTTGTAGAAATACGATTGTGTCAGACTATCCATGGCAAAAAACACATGCATGGCCAGCAATCATTGGATCGTGTACTCAGCTGCATGTCAGCATGTAAGACCTTTTTCATTGTGTTGCTGTTGGATCTGGTCAAAGAATTGTACAGCCGCATTGCCGCACAAAACCAAATGAACTGTAAGGGTTCCAATCACTTGTATAACACACCTAGAAGGCGTTGTGTCTCTGACCCCCAACATCCTTTTCAACAGAGAAGCACCACGATTGACCCCCCAAATGGGGGTGTTTTTTAACTGTTCCGTATTGCTACAGTAAAACTTTGCTCCAAATAAATAATTAGCAGTTGAGTTTCATTGTAGAAAATGTGGGCCCTTATGCCTAATTGGCCGTGGCGTGAACCCCACTTTTCAGGCACCCGTGTGCTGGATCTGATCAAATGCTGCACCAAATCATGTCATTAAAATTGCATTTGACTTAATTCTATAAATAACATACTAGTAGGCTACTAGTAACAATTGTTTGATTTCTGCATCTATTGTTTTCAAGTATGGCTGGAATAATCAGACTTAAATTTTTATCGTCATGAATAGCAGTTTGGTTACGCAGGTGCTGCTAGACGGTCTACTACTAGTAGACTGTCTAGTAGAGAGGTCTACTTCAAGTAGCAGAAAATTTCAAAGTTTGCTGAGCTTGTATTATCCTTTGCTTAGTTTAATGCTGTGTGACCTTTTAAAATACTTTTACCCTTAGACAGATTATTCAAGTTCAACGCAAGTAGTGCAAGTTCTACCGTAGTGACCAGTAGTGCTAATTTACTAGGCTACTTGAAGTTGAACTTATGGTAGCCACCCGAGTACTACTATAATGAGCGATAAACAAATTGAATTAAGGCATAATAAACATCATTGTGCTGGTAACTAGCAGCCCAAAGAATACTGTGCACCCGTGCAACTGAAAGAAAATGTGGATAGGGCATCAGTTGAAATGCGGTTGAAGCGGTTGAATTCAACCGTGCGGTTGAAATTAACGCTCCTTGGTTGGAAAATTTTCAACCGAAAAACTGCGGCTGATCGGTAAAATTTCAACCGCATTTCAACCGCGGTTGAAATCAACCGTTTCAACCGCACTTCAACCGAGGCCTGAATTGAGGACTAATAACCATAATCTACATCATTGTGTTGGTAACTAGCAACCCACAGAAAACTGTGCACCCGTGCAACTAAAAGATAAGGTAGATAGGACATCGGTTGAAGTGCGATTGAAGCGGTTGAAATCAACCGCTCCTCAATTGCTAAAATTTCAACCGAAAAACTGCGGCTGTTTGGTATAATTCCAACCGCACTTCAAACGAGGCCAGAATTGTCTGACGTAATTGCAAGAAAAATGAGGGGAAAATATCCAGTGGTTGGTGAGATACAGAATTCCAGCCATTTCTTTTAGAGAAAATCATAAATCAGCCAAGAAGGCGTGCCAAAAAGGTCATTTTTTGACCTCCTTGTATCCTATTTTGGAACACGCAGGATGGTCGCATGGTATAAGGAAGTCATAAATACCTAGTTTTGGGAATGAAAAATGGTCCCAGGGCGGAGCTGTGGGCCCATTTGAGGTGATCTGAGGCCAGAAGTGTGATCTGGGGTCATCCGATTTTCACCATTTTTTGGTGAACGTGATCTTTCTTGACAAAATTTAGATTGACATGGTTGCAAGTGGGAAAGAAAATCAGGAAGGAACGTTTCCTGCAATTTGGCCAGTCAACCCCCTCTGGAGAAGCACGGTGGAAAGAGCCACTTTGGTATAATCCTAGTTTAGCCGAATCGAGAATCTGAAGATTTTGCATAGCCAGCCAGCCGTTCGCTACTACCTCTATCATACAGAGCAGGAACCTAGGGAGCCTGTCTTGCTAATGGCTTTGAAGATCATGCTGCATGCTAAGTTATATCTCTCACTTAATCATATTTCTTATTTGCCTGTGTTGGCATCCAGGAAGGATATGTAGGGCACTGTCTAGTTGAGGGCAGAAGGGGCAAGTTAGGCTTATCGAGTGCTTAAACCATTCCGCATGCTTTAGGTTCTTTTCTGTACTTCATAATGATGCACTTGATTACAACAGAAACATACAACACTGTTAGGTAAGCATTGCTAGCGGCTCCATTGGCAGTTCCATATTTGATGAGGGTCTGGTAGTATTCATGGTAGTTTGCTACGATATTGGCATTTTCTAGTTTGTGGAGGGGGTGCATGTGTGCTTGTTGGGTGTCATGGTATTGGATAGGTACCAAAGCTTTGAGGTAGGTGACTGGGCTGTGTTTGGGTGTTTTTGTATGATTCGATGTTCTTCATATTCTTTTGTAAGCCAGTATATGCCATAGAAAGGATTTCTCTCAGGGCCAGATGTTTTGATGGAAGTATCAGCAACATTAGCAAAGGTTGTTAATTATTTTCTAGCAAGAGCGTCAGCAATTTGATTGCCTTTAATACCTGCATGGGATTTGGCTGTGTGGAAATAAATGGGCGATGGTGACTGGTCAATTGCTTTGGCAACGGATTGGAAGACACCTGTCTGGATGTGGTGGCGATGGAGGGGTGTAATAGCAGTTTTTTCTTTGGTGCGTTGAGGTTAGTAGGCTATCTGTGGCTATATGGGAGTAGCCGTGAATGATTGCAGTTGCTATAGCTGCTAGCTCTGCACTTGAGATCATGATGGTATTGGCAGAGGTATACCTCTTGGTCCACGTAATGGGATGCGTTTAGGAGGGTGGTACACACCTGATCCTGTGTCTTGCCCTTCTTCGTGTTTTTAAGACTGCCATATTGTACGTTATGGATCAGTTACGGGCTGGAGCTGTGTTGGGTTGCTTTGTCAGAGCTCTGAGATCGGTTCTGGGTACTTGTTTTATCTGGGGGCCTTGTGGGGCTGGGTTTGATGAAGGTGGTCGCTGGGTAACTTTCTTTTTTTAATGGCCTGTCTTTTCAGTGCTTCTAAGTACAGAGGAATAAAGGCCGTTATGAATGCAATTGATTTCCCAATTGCCTCAGAATTTTTCAGAGGGGGTTATCTGGGCAAAAGCCAAAACATGCTCCTCTTGCTTTGCATGAAAGGTGCAACTACTCACACGTCACTTCATCAAATTGGACCCAACCTTGCTTTAAACTGATGCTGTCTTTATGGCTACCCGAGCATGTGCTCAGATTTAGACAAGTCGCCCTGCGTACAGAACGACAGGACTAAAAGCACATGTTGTGCACTTGTACCCTAGATGGGTGCTTTCCAGGGGGAATGGCACATTAATTTGCATATCTCGCCAAACACTTAGTCTTTTTGCCCCATTTCTCTTGCAATGATCTTAGTTTATTATAAGGACTTCAAAATATCCAAAAAATCACTCAGTTTGGTGCGCTGGCTGGTCAGATACAGCATATGGCTGCTCAAAAAGTAGGGTTCACGCCGCGGCCGATTAGACATGGGCCCCGTAACTGGCACGTTTCAAGCTCAGCTGCACTGGAATCTACATAGCAGAGCTGATCTTGAAACGTGCCAGCCACAGCCAGGGCCCTGGGAGCATTCCGTACCATTTTTACCGTACCGTTTTTGGTCTCAGATAACCCCCCCTGAGAAATTCTTTGGCAAGCTCTTTTACCCAGTGTTAGTTGCAAGAATCAAGGCAGCTTCTGCTATCAGTATTCCATGTGGCAATGCTGTGCATCCCAAGCGTGTCTGGGAAATGGGGTCTGTATATTGTTGCAGAAGGGTACTTCTGCATACTGGAGTTGGTCTGATGGTATGGAGCCCAATAATTTATTTGTGTGCAGAAATTTGCAGCAGAGCAATGCGTACGGATTTGTGTCATCCTTTCATTCCAGGAAGGAAGAAACATGAGGGTAGCTGTTGCTTCTTTGCTACGGGCAGCAAAGTAAATTGCGTGTCTTGTTGCTAGGAACATGGTGCGTGTTTTCATGAGAAATGGGATGGTAGACAGACAAATAAGAAAATATGGGGGAGAAGGTCGTAGTTTGCTCCGAAGACGTGAGATATTAAGTGTTCACTCCAGAACAGGGGGGACGTGGAGTCATGTTCAAGAGAAGATGCCATGTTTTCTTTAGAGACTGGTGTAGGGCGGCAGTTATATGGAGAGGAGAGTTATCCATGATAATTTATTTTGATCTTTTGGCTTGTGTTTTTGGAAGTGGCAATATCTTTGCGTATGATGAAGCCCACAAGCTCTGATGCAAAAAAATGTGGGAGGCGGGTGAATGTTGTGATGTAAACCTTTGCATTATGCCTTATCAAAGACCTTTTGCAGAGTATTGAGACGCTTAGGCACAGGGGGGAGCATGCCTTTGCAATTACCATCTAGCTGAAGATGCAAGCTACTGTCAGTGATCCAGTAAGGCTGGAGGAAACGAGCGAGCAATTACGCAGGCAGTGAAAACCATTCCCCACATTGAGTAAGGAAAAGAATGCCACTAGACTGGAGGTCTTTTTATATCCAACTACACCAATCAGTCAATGATCCAGTATTTGCAACGCCCAATGGCAACAATGCATGTCTGCTTGAGGGTTGGTGGGGTGGATGTCAAAAATGACTATTCCAAGGTAAAATAATAGATTACGTGAGGATTCAAGAACAACTCGAAGCAGAATTTAAGGTGTTGTATCGTTTTTTATTCGTCTTGATATCTTCTATTCTTAAATAGTGCCCTGGATCATTTATAGTAGCCTGTTGCATAGGATGACGAGACGTAGGTTGTGGCATCATCTGCAGCTGGAGTATACCCCCCCATACGTGCACTTCCTGGCCGCCCCCCTTCACGCAAGCTGGGTCCAGTTATCTGGAGGTCTGGGCACCGCTTCCGTCCAAACTGGGGTGCAGTGTATTGTGCATTCCACACCTGCGTGATCATCAAGGCATCTTCTTGCTCTTGTGTAACTTATGGATACACACACTTTTTGACACCACAATAATTGGAAATGAGCAACAATTGACAGCACTACAATAATGCAGGTCAACGGAACTGGTTAGAAGTAATTAATTAATTACCTGAGAGGACTGCATTTGTGCTTGGGTCACTGGGCCTGGATTCTCGATGTGCAGTGCAAAGGGTGCAGCGCCACGTGGATCCTTGTAGCCTCTCCCTCCTGCTGCAGGTAGTGCTTCAGGGCGCATGCGGTTGTTGGGTGGCGTAGCAGCCAGGGGCACAGCGTTCTGCACATCCCACATATGGTCTACCTTAGCTCGTGCACCTGCATACGGCCCTTTTGGCTGCTGCTGTGCTCGCCGCCTACAGGAATATGATGGAAGGAGGTGTGAACACGATTTTGTTTCATCAACATTTTGCGTGCCCAACCTGTGTCTTATGCTTGCATTCACAGCTCATCAAGACACAAAAAAGCTAGCTGGCATCTGTGCCGACCCAACCATTCTGAAAGTTAGTAAAAAGTGAGTGCTCTGAGTCAAGATAATCTAATACTCCCCCCCTTTTATAAACAATGAAACCTACAGTTACCTATATGTTGTTTCAGGAGGGTAAAGAAGTTTTTAATAACGCCTCATGTAAGTCCTGAATTGGGACCCCCTAACCTACCCCTCATCCCCCTTTCCCATGCCCTCACCCATACAAACAGGGTGACTTTCTGCTCCTATATTATATTTTACGTCCATTTGCCTTCTACACATGCCCATCTCAACAAGACCAAAAAATCATTTCTTACAAAACTCTGAGACAAAGACATAGTTGCGAACGCTCTTGCCTACATGGCCAGTCACCTGCAGCTGGCTTACATGTCCACAAATTGCGCTCTTTTTTCTTTGCCATTCTTTTAAGATGCTGTGATGAACTATGCTACAAGCTTTGGGGGATTGCTGCTCCTTTGCTCTTACACTTTCTGGAGCGCACACCCAGAGACGCATGGCTCTGACTTGCAGCCATGCACACAACCCCCCCCTTATCTTGTTTCCTCGAAAATGGAGTCGAGCAAAAGGGCTTAGGCTTGGGAATCTGAATGTAGATTCGAATTTCCGATTTAGTGACTTAAGCAAAGTGTTGGAAGAAAGGTTCTTGAAGTTATAACACCCCCGACCTCTCTCCAGTTGGACCCACAGATACATAACATTGAATAGCGCCAGGCCTGTGTACTTCAACGTAAAGTTAGATTTTGGACTGTAATTACGGTACCGACCGTGATTACCCCGTACAGTGCGGTCCAAATTACGGTCGGCCAAAATTACGGTGTCAGACTGTACAAGACGGTGCCACCGTACAGTAAGATTTTGACCGTAATTTGGCTGTTTGGCGCCAATTTTGGCCCAAAACAAAAATTTCCTTTTTGCAACAATTGTCTATGAACAAAAAACAAACTATCAACCAGGAATCAAGTACTGCGTCCGACTTTGAGTATCCATGCAAGCCACTGCTGGGCACTTCCCCCCGAGCTGATGCAGCCCCAATCCAGCCTCAGGGTCGTTCAGGGAAGCATTGTGTGGCGTCAGCACGTAAGAGGAGCATGCTTGAGGTGGAAATGGGAGGTGTTGGGGTGGAGAGGCCTTTCTGAGGCCATTTTTGCACTGGCAGTGCCAGCTTGGCACCGTACCGTACACCGTACAGTAAATTACTGTAATGACGGTAAATTGCGGTCCTCCCAAATCGTAATTACGCCGTTATTTACAAAATTACGGTACGAACAGTAAAAAGCGTACCGTAACGTACACCATACAGTGCACAGGCCTGAATAACGCTCAACATCAGGGTTTTGAATGATTACACTGTATTGAATTGACACGTGGCGTCCAGAATTCATGGTCTCTGGACCCTCCTGGCTGTTGTGTCACTCATGGTGCTGGAGGTTAGGATGGTGTATGCTGTGGGGGTTAACCTGACTATGAGTACGAGTGTTGACACAAAATTATGAGTATCTCTGTATCTATCCCACGCACCCTGACTACGCTACGTGGAAAGCAATTGAAATAACCACATAGCATTAACAGATTGCTCGTCCGAGGAGCAGAGTCGTTCCAAGCACATTTAAAATGTTTCTACAATTTTCGCCGAAACACAGTAGCAATTACTTGCCGTTATTTATTTCTGATGTGGAAAGCACCTGACCCTTAAGTTTGGGGACCATGCTGCTGCGATGAAGTAAGTGCTGTGTGACTGTAGTCTGGAAAGAGGAATATATCTTCATCAAAAACGGTCAAGGGATGTGAGGTCTTTGGTAGTGCAAAGTGTTTGGCTCGGTAAACCCAGGTCTGGGTGTGCCAGCTGTGGAACGATCAAACTTTATTCCTGCATTCGTGAAACAACTCTGGCGGATGACTGACCTAACTAATATAACACTGTAAAGGATAGAGGTCAAACTCGAGCAGCCTTGTCATTTTAACCCAAAAGCAGTCCTGTGTACGCAGAGTGCTTATTTTCTTTAGCAAATCCTTTTAGGTAACTACAAACTAGGATTTTCTATAGTAATTTGAAGACAGGGGTGCTACATCAAACCAGCAGGCCTCTGGGAGCTTATACTTTTCCTGCTTTTGCTGCTGCTTTATGATGGCTGCCTGCTGCATGCAAGCACACGTGCTCCGCCAGTCAAAGCAGCTCTGCACTCATGTTTCTTTCTTGAAGAAGCTTTCTCTCCCATTGGAGGCTGTGCAGGGTTTGCCAAAAGTCTAAATCGGGCCTGCCAATCAGGTGCAGCATGTGCTTGCTCAGGGCAATGTCAGCCTTAGAAGCTCCCAAGGCGAAATCCCGTCCGCTTCTCAGGGTGCAACTCAGCCATACTGATAATGGTAACCTCTGAAAACAATGGGGTCCTTTGCGGAGCCCAGGTTTGTCCCCGCTGGAAAGTCGAAGTTTTGCGAGGACCGGAAAGACATGTTTAGGGCATTTCATACACTTCTATAATGATCTAATTACACTTCAAAGGTTCAAAAATGAATTTAGGCAGAAAGTGATCTGATAGAGTCTGTTGATCACAATCATCGGCCTGCACGTTACTGCAACCCAGCATGAGCATCCAAATTTGCATTCCCCAAATTCATTAATTAAAATGTATGCTTCCTAAAGAACACAAAACAGACTAGCAAATAGGGCCGTACATGAGCCAAAGTGTATAACATGAAAATGCTTTTGGGCCTTGAATAGCCCCCTACAGAGGTAACTTGTTAGTTCAAACTTTCTTAAGTGGTTTGAAACACTGGGGGATGCAGCAGGACTGATCCCTGAAACAAAAGGCCTGTATGCCACAGCTTGTGAGGCACAGCCCCCCAGTTTGCTACTTTGCGAGTCTAACGGTTTGGAACGGCTTTATTCTTATTCTGACCATGAGCATGATAAGCACCTCCTCTCAATCAGATATTATTCACAATCTGTTGAGACTCAACGGTTTCAGATGGAATTGCTGCCCATCTTATAATGTCACCCACCCACCTGGCATACTCTTGCTCTCCCAGCTGCAATCTCTCTATATCATCTGCCATGCGGTCGTACGTGCCAGCACTGGGGCCCTGCAGCTGCCGCTGCTGCTGTGGTAGGTGCGACTGCTGTTGCTGCTGCTGTTGCAAAGAGTAACCCTGCAAAATGGTTAATGCAGGAGCTGAGTTTATGATGCTAGCATTGGGCAGCCAAGTTGGTACACATGAAATTATGTGAAATTGACCTCTATCTCTATTGACCTCTATGCATGATCTATTGACCTCTATGCATGATCTATTGACCTCTATCTCTCTATTGACCTCTATGCATGACCATAGGGTCAACGGAATTTTATACACAGTTATTTACAAAAGGGGGCCTTATATTGTTCCTTTTTTTATACATAGGTTTACCATACTTTTGCGCGTGCGTGTGTGCATGCGTTTAGATGCTCATGAATACGTACTTATACGTGTGAGTATGTATAGGGGTTGGCACAGGGTCACACCGATACATGAGACTTTGTTATACCGCCTGCAAAACCGGATGCAATTTTGGCCCAAGTGGATCTAACTTTAGCCATTTCGAGGCCATAAACTGTTGAAATGCCAATGATAATTGTTGCAGCAAATATGGTCACTGACTTTGGGCCATATAACTGCATGTTTTTTGAGGTGACCTGTGGTGCCTGGGACTGGCATACTGCACATTTCCCAGCTGATTTTCCTCAGTAGGACCTCAACCAAGCAACTGAGCAATGAACTTCAAGCAAAAATGCAGCTAAGACATGTATAGAAAGGCCACTAATAAAAAAACGAGGGAACACACCCAGTTTTAGGAGAGTTGGGACCCTCGCCGAGGGTATAGATGACTGCTATATCTGACTTTCAGAATTCTAACCTAAAACATTTCCATCATCCCACTTTGGCTACTTGCTTTACATAACAATATTTTATGAACCATACAATTGTAAGCATGAAATTCTCCTGCTGTGGGGGTGCAACGTATAAGGGTATTTATCGGTAGAGGTATATCGGTATATGAAGCTCCCATATACCGTATATGCCACTCCCTAAGTAAATGTGTAGATCTGTGCGTGCATAATGTGTACGTTATTTACAATCAAAATGAGCATCAATGGAGTCAAACCAGCCTGTAAATGTTTGATTTGTAGCCCTATAGCACTTTAGGCCATCAAAATAGGGATGCACTTAAATCCTTTCAAATTACAAAGAACCTGGCCCATGTTGATGGGAAGGGATTGCAAGGCCAAGGTTGCAGAGGGTGTGGAGGAAGGGGATGGGGGAGGAAAGAGCAGGCAAGCTCACTGGCACAATTCAGAGCCAGATGATCAAATCCAAAGAAGCCTAGGGTGGTTCACGTTTATATGCAAAATGAAGACACGCATATTGAACTTATGTGACATTCTAAATCATACCTGTGCAGGTGGTAAATCAAAGGGGTGCTGGCCTGGCAGGGAGGACATTGGAGGCCGGGCGCTCCCAGGCCGTCCTCCTCCTCCTGCACCCCCTGACGGCCCAGCCATTCCCTGCAAGAAGTGTGTGCATTGTTTAAAGCAATTCCCCCTTGTCAAATGCTCTGCATAAGTGTGTGTGCGTGTGAAATACAAGATACTGTTCATGTATTGCATGTGCCTGCGCAACAGATTCAACGTGGTCAAATAATTGGTCAAATTTAGGGCATGTAGGGCAGGGCCTTTATCTCACATTGGCGAGCAAACTTTACATTTGTCACCTGAAAGCAAGCAGTGCTACACAAATTTGTGAAGCACATACTTTTGACATTGTTCTTGCAATCTTCAGGAATCGTTACCTGTGGTAAAGCCCCAGCCCCACCAGGATACGGTGCTTCATAAACCGGTGTGTCCTCAGTGCCTTGCGTTGGCCGTGGGTTCAGGTCAATACCCAACGACTTTGCCTGGAGTTTGCAGTTTTCATATGCTGAAATGAGATTCAAAAAAACGATGCTGCGTTCGTTATACGTGTTGACACCTGACCCAGATTGTTTAGAACTGTCAAAAAGTACGAACAAACACATTATGAGTATAGACGATGAACGTCAAACATCAATACACATTGCTCTTGCAATCTTCAGGAATCTAGATGTGTGTTTGCTACTTATAACATACGAGCAAGGTGAACACAGGTGCCCAACGAGGACCACACACGTATTCCTGGGGTGTTAAAACGTAGAGTAGAACAAAGCCTGTACACTACAAGTGCCTGGGAAGGCCCGAGCGGGATGCAACATGTGCGTACTATAAGTGAGCAAACACACTAACACGCACACATGTGGCGGCGAGCGGGGCCCAACCGATGCCTGCTTCACGTTTATGGCATTCACAAAGCCCGCCATCTCATAGCCTAGGCTGACAGGAGGAGAATTAAGCAGGGTTATGAAGCGTTTGTGCAAGCCCATAATGCGCGTGCTGCGCAACATCAAACTGCATAGCTTTGTTGACAAGCTTGAGTTGAAAACTCCGCAGAATTAAGGTACTTGACCATAATTTTGAGGCCAAAGCGCAAGCATAGGCGTGCTTGAAAGACAGAACATTCGAAGTGGCCCTGACGGCTGTATAGATTATGAGCAGATCTGACGAAACAAAAACAGCACCACATACCTTCCCTACAATCACAGGATTCCGCAACAATGTGCTGGTGTCTGGCCTCTGGATGTACTTGTGCGTAAGCAGGAGGTTGATGGTCTGCAACACAAAATATACGAGGGCTTTATTGTCCTGTCTTGTTATAATTGTTATGGTTTCAAATAGCACATAAGGTCCTAGAGCTATATCTTGGCTGCTAAAAGACAAATTTTGCTGAATTCAATAAGCAAAGAATGCACGTGAGAGCAGATTGAAACGCAGCTCTACAATCATGTGCACTGGTATGCAGACAGGTGCCAAAGGAAACAAGGGCTCTATTTGGATGTTAATGCTATGACGCTTGTGACTAGTTGTACCCAACCTGTACTAGTGCAGAGCTGTAGGGGCCTGTGATGGGTGGATACTGTCCACGCATGATCTTACGTATGAGCGCCCCCTCGTTCTGGGCATCGAACGGGTAGTGGCCAGTGCAGCACTCGTACTGCAAGTGGCAGTCAAAGTAAGGATTCGCCACACTTTTAAACGCTGCAAGATGGATTATAGGGCAAAAGCGCTGGAGAAACGCTTGTATCCCCGCTGCTCCAAGTATGCTGCGTAACACACCACATGAGTTTCAGATGACCGCGTCATAATAATTTAGAAAAATATTCACTGGTGCAGCTGATAGGCTAAGCACTAACCAGCACACACATGCATGCATGAACACGCACGTACGCGCAAAAACACCATGTATGCGTGCACACATGTACGCCATTCATACACGCACACAGTCACACACAGCCACACATACATAATATGAAGCGCACTGCAATTAGATTGTTTCCAATTCTTCCTTTCTGCCACTCACCATCACAATCCCCGTGGCCCATACATCGCTCTTCTCATTGTATGGCTTGTCTTCGCAGAGCTCAGGGGACAAGTAGTAGGGCGTGCCCACCAGGCTGCGGGCAAAGTTGGAGCCATCGCTGAGGGCGCGTGCAATGCCCAGGTCACCAATCTGTTTGTTGCAAGTATTGCCAATGGGAAGCAGAGTCAGGTAGTAACAAATGGAAATGGCAAACAGAAGGAGCTCATGTTCAGTCTTATGTTGCATTGCAATGTTTAATCTGACCATCATCATTTCCAACAATATACAGGATGCCACAGCTACAACACGGCATCGACACGCACCTTGATGTTGTCGCTCGAGTCTAGAAAAAGATTAAGGGCCTTCATGTCACGATGAATGATTTTTCTGCCGTGGATGTGCTGCAGTCCCAGCAGGGTCTGGATCAAGAACTTCCACACCGTCAGCTCAGGCAATCCCTTACCCTTCTGCGCCTGAAACATAACGACAGGGGAGTGACCAGAACGTAGAGTAAGCATAAAAGCATGAGATGGCTACACCTTGGGCTCATAGAAACATGTCTGCGTAAGTGCACATGAGATAGGTGCGTCATGTCCCTCTCCGGCGTTTTTGGCGTTCGTTCTTGCGCTGTGCCTACCTTGATGAGATGTGACACATTCCCTCGAGAGGCAAACTCCATGATGATATTCAGACGGTCACTGCTGTCTGCGTTGGAGTGGGGAGAGTGTGGGTTGTTGTATGTTAAAGCCTTGAATCAATGCATGGCAAGAAGAGGGCCTGTGCCATGCACTTCAGTTGGTAGCAAAAGTAACTTTAGGCTGACAAATGTCCTGCAAAATGAACACCTCTCCCTTAAGGCACCCTTTCATGGTGTATGGTGTGCTATCACCAACAACACAACCTGCACTCACCGACAAAGGAGTCGTAGTGCTTGCACACATAGGGATGGTTGAGCTGGGCAAGCATCCGTGCCTCATCAATGGCTTCCTGGCGGTCCACACGCTTCATGCCCGCCAGTTTGACCTGCTTCAGGGCTAGGACACGGCCGTCCGCTGCACAAAAAAGCACACAAGGCATCCATCTCTGCGGTAGGTATCAATCCCCGCTTCTCATACAAGAATAGGTTTACCTCCAGCCATCTGGATGCTGCACTGGTTGCTCCCATCCCCGCGAAAACAAAAATACAACAGACTAGCAATGAAGAAGAGTGAGTTCTTAGAAGTGACAGGGGGCAACTGAGGGAGACTGGTCTCACCTCAGCAGCACCACCAGCCATTTGCAGATCCACCTGACAGCACTGACCCAAAGATCTCAGCGTCGTCCAACGTGACATTCACCTCATCGAGATCAAGTACTGTGAGGACACTAGACCTCAAAACCAGCTGAGCGCCGCACAAAAACAGCACAAAGGCCTCTGCACCATCCTTAAAAAAGCCTCCGTTACTCTCCACACCATCCTTTTGGGAGTGGGTGGCACTATTTACAACAATCACACGCTGGAGCCTCTTAAGGAGCTGGGTCTTGATTCTCAAAGGGTTAAGAAACTTGCTTCCAAGCTTCGTATTCATTCTAGCATTTACGCTGCCAAACTCTTCCAGACGTGCCCTTTTCAGCACTATTATCAATTCTCATCAGGAGACGGTTTCAGGTCAAGCCTGCAACTCTCCTGATTTCCATTGATCTTTTTTTTTGGTGGAGGAGTTTAGTACCCGGTACCAAAGTGGCTCCTTTCCCTATATTAATGTGGGGAGTGTTTCTTCACTGCCTGCATAGTTTTTATCTTTTTATCAATAACATCTTCTGAACAAGCTTGCTAGCCATATTTAACATGCATGCTTTCTTGCTTTTGTCCTCCTAGACCAGGCTTTTTGAGAGACTGACGCACCTTTGCGAACACATTTGTATACGACACCAAAGGAGCCCTTTGCCAGCTCCTCTTTGATATCTAAGTCCTCCTGGGAGTGTAAGGTGTAAATTGGTAAGGTAACCTCTCATTGACTTGATTCGTCATTTGCGTGTTTGTGCGTGTGTGTGTGTGTGTGTGTGTATGTGTGTGTGTGTATGCGTGTGTGTATATGGTGGGCGCATGTATGTGCGTATTATACCTGTGTATGTTAAGTGTTGTGTGTATGTGTGTATGTGTATTTGTGTTTGTGTGTGTGTGTGTGTATGTATTTTTGTGTTTGTGTATGTATGCATGTGCGTGTGTGTGTGTGCATTGTGTATGTGTGTTTATGTTTGTGTGTATGTGTGCGCACAAACGTGAATTTGTAAGTGTGCGTATCTCTGTATGTATGTGTGTATGGGTATTTGTGTCTTTGTGTGTGCGCATGGGCGTTTGTGTCTTTGTGTGTGCGTATCTCTGTGTGTATGTGTGTATGCGTGTATGGGTGTTTGTGTCTTTGTGTGTGCGCAAGTGCATGTATTTTTGTGTTTGTGTGTATGCGTGTGTGTATTTGTGTGTGCGTATATGTGTGTATTTACGTGTGTATTTATGTGTGCGTGTATGTGAATTTGTGTGTGTGTGTGTGTGTGTGTGTGTGTGTGTGTGTGTGTGTGTGTGTGTGTGTGTGTGTGTGTGTGTGTGTGTGTGTGTGTGTGTGTGTGTGTGTGTGTGTG
>Ga0307948_1000692_pt1 | contig 23107 bp, 17 predicted proteins | sample OrgLakmetagen280_FD_201824 | JGI IMG/M metagenome (GOLD analysis project Ga0307948, IMG submission 201824) | Saline water microbial communities from Organic Lake, Antarctica - #280 | ecosystem: Environmental > Aquatic > Non-marine Saline and Alkaline > Saline | place: Antarctica: Organic Lake...
ATCGGTGCTACGGATATTTATTTACCTACACAATTAGGAACTGGAACTTGGAAAGATATTTCCTGTGGTTATGAATATTCTTCTGGAATAAAAAATGATGGAACGCTATGGGCGTGGGGATTCAATGGAAGTGGCCAGTTAGGAATAGGAAACACGACACAAGCTGATGAACCTACTCAAGTTGGAACAAATAATGATTGGACAGTAATTAGGAGTGGCGCAGTTTCAAATTTCGCGATCAACTCTACAAGTGAACTTTATGCTACAGGATCCAATCAGTATGGAACTTTAGGCGATGGATCTGGCGCTGACCAAACTTCATTTATCTATATTACGGATGACGTAGATATGGTTTATAAAAGTAACGGTGCAGCTGGTAATGTAGGTGTTTTTGGGCTCCACACCTTTCTACTAAGGAATTCAAGTAAAGATGTAATTTGCGCAACTGGCGCCAACTATACCTCACAAATTGGTGATGGATTAACAGACAACGTTTTGACTTTCAATTGTAATGTTGGAGATTTGAATAGTGTTGGTTTATTTACTGAACAAAACGATAAATTATTTAAAGTGTTTCCAAATCCAGCAACTGATTTCGCAACAATAGAATTCAATGCGGAAAATCCAGCTGAGTTTATTTTATACAATACTTCAGGAGCCCAAGTTTTAATGCAAAAGATTCTTTCAGGTGAAAGCGTAACTTTTGAATCATTAGAGAAAGGAATATACTTTTATGAATTGGTTCAAGAAAAAGGCAGTGTTCAAAAAGGAAAGTTGATCATAAATTAGTAAAGCGGTTAACATTCCTTTTGGAAAGGGTTTCAATAGGATAAGATACTTAGTCTTTGCAAGAAAACTCCAAATACTGCGTTATGCTTGTTTTAAATTGCAGTCATCCCGACGTTGACAGTCGGGACTCTTGACAATTAAAAACTTCACAAGCCTTGTCTTTGAAGTTTTCTTATCAAAGACCAATAGCATCCGAAAGTCGAGATTTTAAAATGTCGTCAGAATCCCATATTTTAAGTTCGACTAAAAACTTTAAAAAAAGGGGACTCTTCAGACGAAACAAAAATAACAATAAGCCACTTCTTAGACAAATTATAGATTTAGTACCACCTTGGATTTTGACAAGTTGCACCAATACTTACACAAGTGACAAAGGAATTAGTAAATATAGGATTTACGATCAATTTGTTGCTCTAACTTTCGGACAGCTTAATAGATGCCAGAGCCTAAGCAACATATCGGCAGGAATAGGCGTGAGTAAAATCTTTATAGATGACCTTAAACTTAAGCAAAACCTACAAGTAAAAACGTTTTGGGGTACAATTGAAAATGCAGTAAAATCACAAATATACGTTGCATTAATAAGCTACTTACTATTGGAATTGATTAAGCGCACGATCGTAAAAAAGCAATAGCATTTTCTAATCTATCAGAGAAAATAAGATTCTGCTTATATCACTACCTAACTTTGAACTATGTAGCGTCTGGTCGGAAACAGACAATTTTTATAAATTGTCTGTTTCCGACCAGACGCTATGTAGGTAATGAGGTCAGGGAGGGTGCAAAAAAAGTAAATATTGTAAAACAAAAAGAACTTGCTTTCAAAAAGGACCTATTTTCTGGATAATATCTAATTTAACAAGGTGTTTATTGACATACATAGCTGTTTTGGGGAATTCAAAAAAAGTTTCGGATGCTAGTGATCAAAGACCTAAAAATGATTAGTTTTCTTGCGGACACTACTTAGAAAATTCAAAAATAATTCAAGACGCAATACATTAGTTATCTTTGAGTTGATAAAAATACAATCCGTATTATTATTATTTTAAAAATTAAATTGCTTTTAGATGACATTTTAAAATAAAAAACACTTATATTTGTCCCCGCAAAAGAATAACGATTCTTTGAAAAAATTGACAAAATAATAACATTATAAACGACGCTGATTTCCCTGATAATTATCATAAAATTAACGCGATATAAGCGAGAGTAGCTCAGTTGGTAGAGCACAACCTTGCCAAGGTTGGGGTCGCGGGTTCGAATCCCGTCTCCCGCTCGATTTGTTAATGTTATAATTGAATAAAATTAACACTTTCCTGCCCGGATGGTGGAATTGGTAGACACGCCGGACTTAAAATCCTGTGCTCTTTGGGGCGTGCGGGTTCAAGTCCCGCTCCGGGTACTAAAAACAGAGTGAGAATGAAAGCGAAAGCTGAATTTTTACTCTGTTTTTTTCTTTAATATCTTCACTCACACTCATTCTAATAAAACAAAGAGAGAACCATTTTGTATTTGATTATTTCTTTTACAATTTTCTCAATTCATTTGGGTTTCAGCTTTTGCTTTCCTAGGTATCTTTTGTTACATCGAACAACTTTAATTAGCTTGATCTTTGCAGCTTAATATATTAACATGACAATAAACGACTCAATAAAACTTATTGCTGGGAGCTTTGTATTAATCTCAGTTATTCTAGGATATTTTGTAAATGAATATTTTTATCTATTTACAATTTTTGTAGCTGTGAATTTAATTCAATCAAGTTTTACTAAATGGTGCTTAATGAGTAAGATCTTAAAGAAAATCGGGGTGAAAGAGGGCGGTGATAGTTGTTCTTTCTAATCCTTAATTTGTAGCACCTTATCTAGTGCTGTAATTCATAAATTCCATCGCTTATTTCACTCCTCTTTTTCCTTTATACTTCGTTAAAATTTCAAACCATAACTATAGCTATTCTTGAAAATTTCGCCTTGTCTAAAGAAAAAAATTAAGTACTATGATTTATGAGTTACAGCACTAGTGCTGTAATTCATAAATTCCATCGCTTATTTCACTCCTCTTTTTCCTTTATACTTCGTTAAAATTTTAAACCGTAACTATGGCTATGCTTGAAAATTTTGCCTTGTCTAAAGAAAAAATTTAAGCGAAATTTAAGCACCGTTATTTATGAGTTACAGCACTAGTGATTTATTAATCCTGCTTTTGGTTTCTGTTAATAAATAGTGTCTTGTCGGAAACACAACAAAATTAAAATTGTCTGTTTCCGACAAGACACTTAATAGATTGTGGATCTATATGGAATACTGTGGGTAATTGAATTTAATAATACGACAGTCATGCTGATTGAGTTTATAATAAAGCAATGAAGTAAATTCATTCAAACTTGCAGTTCTAAAAAAAAAGGGGATTCCTCAGGTGAAAAATCATAGATTTTATAACCTATCGGAATGACGGTTCGTGGGGCGATCTTTGGGGAGAAATATTCTCAAGCTTCGCTTGAGAATATTTCTCCCCAACCCAAACTAAAAACATCATGTCATTCCGATGAGCACAGCGATGAGGAATCTCTTTTTACTTATTTGAAATGTTAAGATCATTCAAAATACAGATCATGAATATAAGAGGTTTTATTCACTTTTAAATCATATAGTTAAGCTCAATTATTCAGTCAAGTCATGATTAACAAGTGCACACAGCTTAATACCTTCGCGTAAGAACTATGGTAAAAGTTGCACAATTTCAAATATTAGCAGGAATAAGGATTTAAATTTACCCATACTAAATCATATAGAGCCTAGATTGTTTGATCCCAAACTATTATAAACTTACATTTTTTTCTAGAAAAGAGGCGACATATTTAGACCATTGACATTTATAAAAAAATTTATTTTTATTATTTCGAACCATTTTTAAAGAAATTTTGATTAAATTAATGAATATTTAAAAAAAACAATTCAGAATGATAGTTTTCAAAATGCAATGATGAGTTGGTTTTTCAAAGAAATATAATCATGAAAATAAAGAAAATAAGCAAATTACTTATCATTCTGTTCTTATATAGCCCATTAATTAATGCTCAAAATATTACTTTAAATGATGGATTTGAAGGAACACCCGAATACGATATTCCACCGCCACATTGGCGAAATTGGAGTGACTTTGGCAATTCAAGTGTCGACACGCAACCTGGCTTATTTAATAATGACCTTCCGGCATCAGAAGGAGAGACCTATATTTCTTTAGTGACTAGAGCGGTAAACACCCCCGGAACAGTGGAGATTGTTTGGGCTAAGTTGATAAAACCTTTTGAAAAAGATAAATGCTACAATTTACAGCTAGATTTATCACTTTCAAACACTTTCTCTGGTGGATTTGGACCGATTTATTTTAACAATCCTTGTATTTTTCGTTTAATAGGATTTAATGGCCCTACACACAATATAACTGAAGAAGAAATTTTGTGGGAATCTGATAGTCTTACAAATTTTAATTGGGAGACATTTAAAATTCAAATTACACCACAAGTATCTACTTATGAGTACATTGCACTAAAGCCATTTTTCACACCTCCATCTAATCATCAAAATAGCGCAGTGCTCGTAGATAATTTAAGGTTTAAGATTACACCAAATCTCATTGTCTTTGAAGAGGGAGAAATAAATCTTCCAGAGGGAGCTTTAGAAATCAATTGGTACTTCAATGGTGATTATGTTGAGGGCGAACATTCAGTAAATATTCCTTTTCAAGGAAATGGGACCTATAAAGCAACATTTATTGACGCAAGCGGCTGTTTTACAATTACAACTATAGCTATTTTTATCGATTTAGAATCAATTAAAATCTATCCCAATCCAACAAATTCAGAAATTACAATAGAAAGTAACTCCTTAACAAACGAACCTTGTAAATTCATTTTTTATAATGAATTGGGACAGTTGGTATTTGAACATGAATTCATACAGCATAAAGGATTGAATAAAACAGAACTAGATTTATCATTTCTTGCTCCAGCAGTTTATTATTTAAAGATCAATAAAAATGATTTAAATAATGACATTCATAAAATCATTGTAGGCCAATAGTGTTTGAAAAAACTTACATAATTACTAAAGTATGTATTTCAACTCTTTTATTCGAAACAATTCGAACAGAGTAGGCACCTCCTGAATATTTGTTTGCATCAAAAAAGTGATTCTTTTTTCCTTGTGGGAACTCACCTTCGTAGATAAGTTCTACCCTTCTCCCGATGGCATCCACTAATTCTATCAAACCTTCCTCATCTGCTTTTGCCTTAACTGGAATTACAGTAATTGCAGAAGCTGGATTCGGATAAACTTCAAGTGATTCTATTTCTTCATTTTCAAGACTTACATCAGCGGCATCAAAAACGGTAAACTTCCAATATCCAGCTGGAGCAGGCATTGGACGAGTAATAGATTTTCCGGAATTTGAAGTTGCTTCAATATAATAATGTACTTCCACTTCTCCGATTTGAGCAGGAATTGAAGCTTGCCAAACCTCATTGCCAATATCTGTCATTGGGATTGCTTGGTGGGCTCCAGAGGCTCCGACTTTATAGTATAGCGTTGCACTGAATTCCTGTGCGGTGCGATATATAAGCAGTTGCTTCATAAGGATTAATGTTATCATAAGTATCTCGTAAACGTTGATGAGAAATAATTAATGGATCTTGAACACCCACAGCATGAGTAATACAATGTATGGCTCCTCCTGAAGCAATCAGGCTTTCACCAGAATCATAATCGACATTCACACCTACAATATTATAACCTGGCATTGCTTCTTCTAATATGCGTTGCGCGATGGTATCAAATTCTTCTCTATAAAAAGGAACAATCACTGTATTATTTACAAATAGTTGATTCGCGTAAGTTCTGTAATATCCATTATTATCAGGATATGAACCTGCTGTTGAAGGAGGAGCGGGAATTCGAATGACGCGATAAGGTGTCCCGTAAACCGATGTAAAATTACTTAAAATATATTGGAGATTTGCTTCAATCTGAGGTCCATCAGCAACACCTGCAGGATATTCAGTCACCAAGAGCGTTTCTTCGTCCAGAAACTTTATTTGCATGTCAATATGATCAATATCATCATAAGGCAAACGTTCCACTAAGATATAGTTATCTATTCCCATGAAGTTGTTGAAAATAGCATTCAGTTCCTGTTCTGTTTTAGGCGTCACACCAAAGCTATTTCCTAAAGCATTTTCATCAGTGATTAATTTGGAGGAAACACTTGTCCCAAATCCATCTGACATATAATTTCCTCCAGTTGCAATAACATCAGTTGGAGAATCAGTCATTTGATAAATCGGAATATTTAGGAAATTTGCAAAAGCCTCAGGTGCGCCATTATCTAAAGGACGTGGTCTATTGTAGATCCAATCCACTAAAATTAACGAATCATTCCAATCTTTGTAAACAGTATTTGCTGCATAATCTCTCAACCATATTGAATTGAAACTATAATCAAGATAAACCACACTGTCAGTTGGTACACCTCCATTTTGTAAAATAGACGAAACACTTGCTTCGTTTGGTGTTATGATTAAAACTTTACATTCATTCACTGCAGCCGCAACAATACCTGTTAAAGTAGTTGGATAATTTGGATCCCATGCAACCAACAAATATTCAATTTCTTCCCACTCAGCCATGGTTCTCAAATTCCCAACTGGAGGAGTTGTTGATCCACGCTCTGGATTATAATCGCTGAATTGATAAGTAGACATTTGCTCTTTCTCCTCATCAGTTAACCAACGAGGTAAAGATTCTTCTTGTGCATGAAGTCCAAAAAGCGAACAACAAAAAATGGTAAATAAAATTAAGTATTTCATAACGTATTGAATTTCATATAAAACTACAAAAAATAATTGTTAATTGTCAATGGTTAATTGTTAACACGTTGTGAATTATAAATTCCTCTTCCATATATTTATATCTATTAGAAACCAATTTCAACAGACTAAACAATTAAAAAAAACTAGCTTATAAGACAATGACAGGCTTTTGAGCAAAGTCGAAATACCGAATAAAACATCCCACAAATTCGTAATTGAACCATCCACGAATTCATAATTCATAATTATTTCCCGCTTCCCACTTTCTTCTTAATCTCATTCAACTTAAAAAGCGCTTCAACAGGAGTCAAAGTATCAATATCCATATTGGCTACCTCGTCGCGAATACTCACTAAAATAGGATCATCCAATTGGAAAAAACTCAATTGCATATCAGCAGCATTACCTGCTTCTTTAACTTTTTCTCTGTCAGAGCCACGGTTTGAATCTTCTAACTCTTTTAGCATTTTCGTAGCACGTTCTATAACTGGATTAGGCATACCAGCTAATGTAGCTACGTGAATCCCGAAACTGTGTTCACTTCCTCCTTCAATTAGTTTACGCAAAAACAGAATTTTCGTACCCACTTCCTTAACAGATACGGTGTAGTTCTTTATACGCGGAAATTTGTTTGTCATTTCATTCAGCTCGTGGTAGTGTGTTGCGAATAACGTTTTACATTTTGCCTGCGGATGTTGGTGAATATATTCTGCTATTGCCCAAGCAATAGAAATACCATCATAAGTACTTGTTCCGCGACCTATTTCATCCAAAAGAACCAAACTACGTGGAGAAAGATTGTTCAAAATACTGGCTGTTTCGTTCATCTCTACCATGAAAGTAGATTCACCTGAGGAGATGTTATCTGAAGCTCCAACGCGTGTAAATACCTTATCAACTAAACCGAGTTCTGCCTTTTTCGCGGGAACAAAACTTCCCATTTGGGCCATAAGTGAAATCAATGCGGTTTGCCGCAGAATCGCACTTTTACCTGACATATTTGGGCCTGTAATCATAATGATTTGCTGGGATTCATTGTCTAAATAAACGTCATTCGCAATATAGTCTTCGCCTACTCCCATTTGCTTTTCAATCACAGGATGGCGACCCTCTTTTATGTCAATTGCATAACCTTCGTTTAGTTCTGGACGATTGTAGTTATTCGCTTTTGAAACTTTTGCAAAAGAAGAAAAACAATCCAATTGACCAATCAAAAATGCGTTAAACTGAATTGGTGTGATATAATCTGCCATTCCCAAAACAAGTTCAAGAAATAGTTTGCGTTCAATTAAGTCAATTTTATCTTCAGCTCCCAGAATCTTTGTTTCGTAAATCTTTAATTCTTCAGTGATATAGCGTTCAGCATTCACCAAAGTTTGCTTACGAATCCACTCTTCTGGAACTTTGTCTTTGTGCGTATTTCGAACTTCTAAATAATAACCGAAAACATTATTAAAAGCAACTTTTAAACTTGGAATTCCGGTGCGTTCAGCCTCTCTTTTTTGTAAGTCTTCTAAAAAAGACCTTCCTGAATTAGAAAGTTTCCGCAATTCATCCAATTCGGCATTGAAGCCATCGGCTATGACTTTTCCTTTTCCAATTTGTATTGCAGCGTCATCGTCGAGTTGCTCTGTAATTAAAGCAATCAACTGTTCACATGGATTCATGCGATCGGCAATACTTAACAAAGCTTTCGAATCCGTGCTTTTCAATAGCGATTGCATCGGAGTAAGTTCTAATAATGTATTCTTGAGTTGGTTCACCTCTTTCGGATTCACTTTCCCTACCGCGATTTTAGAAGCCAAACGCTCTAGATCGTAGATATTACTCAAGCGCTGACTCAATTCAAAAGCAACCTCATCATTCTCGAGTAAAGCATCAACAGCATCCAAACGCGCTTCAATTGCTTTTAAATCTTTCAGAGGCAAAACCATCCATCTTTTCATCATTCGACCACCCATTGGAGTAATCGTTTTATCCAAAACAGAAAGTAAAGTTGCTCCATTTTCATGAGGAGAATTAATCAACTCCAAGTTTCTTGTTGTAAAACGGTCCAACCACACATATTTATCTTCTTCAATCCTACTGATCTTAGAAATGTGTCCTAACTGTTTGTGTTGTGCTTCTGAAATATACTGTAGAATCGAACCTGCAGCGATTATTCCTTCTGTCAATTCATCAACTCCAAATCCCTTGAGGTTCTTAGTTTGAAAATGTTTGTTCAAAGATTCGCGTCCAAAGTCTTCCGAAAAAACCCAGTCTTCCTGACGAAAAGTATAAAAGCGTTCTCCGAATAATTCTTTAAACTTTTGATCCTGTTGACGTGAATAGAGCACTTCACTCGGCTCGAAGCCTTGCATTAGTTTATCGATGTATTCTGAGTTACCTTGAGCGATTAAAAACTCTCCCGTTGAAATATCTAAAAAAGCAACTCCATGCTCCTTTTTCCCCAGGAAAATTGATGCTAAGAAATTATTCTTATTGTGTTCTAATACTTGATCGTTCATCGCTACACCTGGTGTAACCAATTCTGTCACACCACGCTTTACAATCGTTTTGGTCATTTTTGGATCTTCCAACTGATCACAAATTGCTACACGTTCACCTGCTCGGACTAATTTCGGTAAATAAGTCTGTAAAGAATGGTGTGGGAAACCAGCCAATTCAATATGTCCAGCAACACCATTTTTTCTTTTCGTTAAAACAATTCCTAAAATTCGAGAAGTTTTAATGGCATCTTCTCCAAAGGTTTCATAAAAATCTCCCACACGAAATAGCAACAGTGCAGTCGGATGTTTCGACTTGATCTGATTGTATTGTTTCATCAGTGGAGTTTCTACTGGTTTATTTTCTTTCTTTGTATTCGCCAAAATGAAATTGTTTGTGTTTATTTGCAATCTGTAAACATACAAGTTTCGTTGGAAAGTCCAATGATTACATCGTTCCAGTTATTAATACTTATGAACAGAAAGTTAAAACTTTGGGAGTTAAATCGCCCGACAGTAGAGGAGTTTAAAGAGAAAGAGAAATTTCCAATTGTGGTAGTTCTTGACAATATTAGAAGTTTAACGAATGTTGGAACGTTTTTCCGAACGGCAGATGCTTTTAATGTTTCGAAAATTATTCTAGGAGGAATTACAGCGCAACCGCCGCACCGTGAGATTCAAAAAACAGCCTTAGGTGCAACGGAGTCGATTAATTGGGAATATCATAAAAATTTAGTTGACCTGATAAAGCAGTATAAATCTGATGGATATATTATTTACGCAGTCGAACAAGCAGAAGAAACGCAATTACTGCATGAACTCAATGTAAAAACAGAAGAAAAACACGTTTTAGTTTTTGGAAATGAAGTGGATGGAGTGCAACAGGAAATTATTGATATAGCTGATGTGGTTCTGGAAATCCCACAATTTGGAACGAAGCATAGTTTGAATGTTTCTGTTTGTGCTGGAGTTGTCCTTTGGGAGTTTGTACGGAAAATGGCTTTAGGCTTTAGGCAGTAGGCTGAAGGCTGTGGAAGGTTTTGAAAACGAACTGCGTTCATTTTATGTTAATTTTAACACAGAGAACACGGAGAAGTCACAGAGATTCACAGAGAAAAGAAAGAAAGAAAAAAGTTTATTATTAAAAAAACAGAGCTTAATCGGAGGTAATGTCTGTCTCCCTCTTTGGAGAAGGATTAAGGGAGAGGACTTTTATAAACAGTTTACTAGGCCTTCCGGGAGATTGCATCTCGTGGTCTTAGTAAACCACAATCGACTAAAGCAAACCGCCTCTTAAATTCCACTAACTTCATTTCTCGCTCAATTTCAAATTGCTTAGCCGCCTCTGATTCAGGATGTAAATGCCGATGCTCAAACAACATCCTTATCTTTTCGTATTCCTTAAAAACCTTCTCTGCTTCAATAGAAAAATAAGTCGATTTAAAACGGTTCCATATTTCATCAACCGCTATTGCATTTGGATGAACTCCATCTTTTGAATAATAAGCATAATCGCGCATTTCATCAATCATAATTTCATATGCTGGGAAATAATCAACATTTGTATATTGACCATTCAATTGATGAACTGCATTTAACAAAACAGCTTTACTGCGTGAATTCTCCACTACACCATCTTTTGTATGTCGAACAGGACTCACCGTGAAAATAATTTTCACATCGCTTTCAGATTTTATATTTTCAATTACTTTACTCCACATTTCTGTAATTTCATCGACAGAAAGCAAGCGTTTATTAAAACTATTCTTCTTAGCCTTGTGACAGTTGGCTACAATTTCGTTTGTAAAACTCCTTTCATAAATCCATGCTGTTCCTAAAGTCACAAACAAAATCTTTGCTTTTGATAAAGCGCGCAAGTATTCACGGCGTATCTCAACGAGTTTGGTTTTTAATACCGCTTGATCATAGGCAAAACAAGTACTGTTTGCTAACCAAGAAAGTGCTACTCCATCGCGTTCAAAAACAGAACTCTTTAAAGTTTCGTCACTTTCCAAAAGAATTTCTGCCAAAGAAATTGGATTAAAAACAACGCCAAAAGGATTCGCTTGAACTGAAAATCCAGATTGTATCATTTTGTGAGATAGATGCTCTGAAAAACAACTGCCCAAAAACAAGTAGCTTGATGAATAATCAATCAATGGTTGCAGTGGAATTTCAACTTTCGTTTTAAACATGATTTAATTGTTTTCTTTAAGCGTTTCCTCTAAAACTTCACTCCAACCTTTCCATTTTCCATAATCTCCAATAGTTTCATTGTGCCAAAGCGCTACAAAGTTCCCTCCATATGTTTGGACTTCTGCTTTAAGTTTATTCACCGTTTTCAGCGCTTCACTGATGGATAATTCCATGTATTCATTCAATGTTCCATCCATGTAAGAAATAGGATGTAATTTTAAAGTTGAAACTTCATTTTCTTTCAAATTATACCACATAAATGGGCGAGCAACTCCTGCTCTAAAACCAATTTGGTCTGCATACCCTAAAGAATAATCATCAGTAAATCCTACTTTTTCTAAATTGACAAAAGTGATTGGCAGTTTAATTTTCAAAAAGTGCTGGCGTGTATGCAGAACTTCTCTATCTAAAATTTCTTCTGTGCGTGATTTTTCCTCTCTTAAACTTATTTCCGACTGATTAGACTGATAACTTGGGTGCAATCCAACATTAGCAAATTTATCTACCTCAGAAATCAATCTGCGGTGATGAAGATTATTATAATCTACATTCCGATCGTACGTTCCATATTTGCCTAGTAACCAAAAAACTTTTACATCAAATCCTTTCGCAGCGATTTCTTCAATTTTCTCATAAGTATCATACGGATCTTTTTTGAGTCCAGATAAAACAGCGCGTCTCTCTTTCAAACGCATACGGTTATTCTTTAAGATATCTTTTAAAATACTCATGTATTTTCTCCAGCCTTGTTTAAGTCTGTAGGCATAAACATTATCGATATCGAAAGTTGGAATAATGTTAAACGGAATTTTATTTGCGCCTAAAGAACAACCATTTTCCGATTCAATAAAAGCTATAAATTGCTCTGACCAGCGTTCAACAATTAGTTGATTCAGCCATTTCATCTTAAATAAAAGGGAATTTACGCCTATGTTTCTGTCGTGGTCATCTGTTTTCTCCTGCAAATAATCGTCATACAGTGAAATAACATAGAAAATACTTCCCAGAACATCAGAAACACCATCAAAACTCAAGACTTCTTGTTTATTCCACTCACTTTTTTCAACAATATGATTCAAAATTTCTTCTTCAAAAAGTAAAGTAGAAGGATAGATTGTAGCATCATTCTCAAAAATCAGGTCGTCAGAATAAGCTATTTTTGGGAAAGATGCATCTTTAAAAATTTGTACATCATTCACTAAACGGTATTCGATTTTTCTATCATCAAAAATCACCGCCAAAGTATAAGTCAAACGTTTTGATATTTTATCGGCGTAAATAGTGAGCATCATATTTTACTAAGCTAATTATATTTTAAATTATGTTGCATTTTTAGTTTAAAAAGATTGATTTTAAAATCAAAAAGAGATTCAACTTTTATTTACTGAAGTTATTTAGAGTCAAAACTTCTAGCAATGCTTCAAAATCTCTCCAGCAATAAACTCAGCTGCTTTTCCATCGCCATATAAACTTGGGAATGCTGCTTCTTTTTGTTCCAACATCGCTTTAACGCCTTCTACAATTCGTGATTTATCAGCATCAGCAATTACAGCGACACCTTTTTCAACAATCTCTACCCACTCTGTCTCTGGACGTAAAATCACACACGGCTTTTTGAAGAAATAGGCTTCTTTTTGTAATCCACCGCTATCGGTAATAATGAGTTGACAGTTCTTTTCTAATGAAATTATCGTTAAGAACGAAACAGGTGGAATAATTTTGAATTGCTTACATGCTTTAATTTTCTGATGAAATTCTTCTGAAAGACTGGAATCCATACATTTTTGTGTTCGCGGATGTAAAGGCAAAACAATTAAATGATCGGGATACATTTCTGTAATTTCAAAAAAAGCTTCGAAAATAGCTATTAATCTATTTGGGTCATCTGTATTTGAACCTCTATGAACTGTAGCCAAGAAATAGGGTTTATGGTGCAAATCCAATTCTTGATCAGTTGTCAATTGTTCTTCTGCTATTTCAGAAAAATATAAACTGTTATCATACATAACATCGCCACTGTGATATACTTTAGGGTTATCAGCATTATATGGCAAAACATTATCCATTTTAAATCCTTCATTCTTTAAATGTTCCACTCCTGTTTTAGTAGGGGAAAAAAGTAGAGTCGATACGTGATCGCACATAATACGATTAATTTCTTCTGGCATAGATTTATTGAAACTCCTCAAACCGGCCTCAATATGAACAATTGGAATTCCCATTTTAGATCCTGCGATTGCTCCGGCCAAAGTTGAATTCGTATCTCCGTAAACAACAATCGCATCTGGTTTTTCTTTGTTGAACAAGTCTTCTAATCCAGCAATCATCTCAGCAGTTTGAGCACCATGTGTCCGGGAACCTATATTCAAATTATAATCAGGCTTCAATAGACCTAACTCTGTAAAAAAGACCTCAGACATTTGTTCATCATAATGTTGACCAGTATGCACTAAAACTTCTTTCAGCTGATTTACGTATTTAGTTTTAATGGCCCTGGATAAAGCTGCGGACTTGATGATCTGTGGTCGCGCGCCAATGATTGTGATGATTTTTTTCATACCGTGTAATTTGTTGCGCGAAAATAAACATTTTGCAGGAATATCAGTAGGCAATTTAGAGTCACTATATAGTCTTTGCAAGAAAACTCCAAATACTGCGTTATGCTTGTTTTAAATTGCAGTCTTCCCGACGCTGACAGTCGGGACTCTTGACAATTAAAAACTTCACAAGCCTTGTCTTTGAAGTTTTCTTATCAAAGACCACTAGCATCCGAAAGTCGAGATTTTAAAATGTCGTCAGAATCCCATATTTTGAGTTCGACTAAAAACTTTAAAAAAATGGGACTCTTCAGACGAAACAAAAATAACAATAAGCCACTTCTTAGACAAATTATAGATTTAGTACCACCTTGGATTTTGACAAGTTGCACCAATACTTACAAAAGTGACAAAGGGGTTAGTAACTATAAAACTTACGATCAATATTTTAAAGAAGAAAACTTCTTTAAAATTGAGTGTTTTTTGATTTACTTTCATACAGCTTCTGCCTTACGCACTTATTGAAATAGAATACTATGTCTGCAAAGTCCGATGCCAACCGAACAAAGTGAGCGCATAGCCTGTCCCGAGAAATCGGGAAATACCATTGAAAATAGACACTTATGAATAAAAAGCTGCATAAAATTAAATTCATGAACCGAGCTTGCGAGCTCAACGAAGTTAATAATACATTCTAAAAGATGAGATTATTCAATTAACCTCACCAAAAGCTTTTAAAATAGGACTTTCAAAACAAAAATTGAGATTAGTTCATGTTTATAAAGAGGACGAAAACAAAGTAATAACCCTAATTACAAATCAGCTAGACCGGAGTTACAATACAATAGCAGATTTCTATAAAAAGCGTTGGGACATTGAATTGTTTTTTAAAGCAATTAAGCAAAACCTACAAGTAAAAACGTTTGGGGGTACAAGTGAAAATGCAGTAAAATCACAAATATACGTTGCATTAATAAGCTATTTACTATTGGAATTGATTAAGCGCACGATCGTAAAAAAAGCAATAGCATTTTCTAATCTATCAGAGAAAATAAGATTCTGCTTATATCACTACCTAACTTTCAACTATGTAGTGTCTGGTCGGAAACAGCACAAAATTAAAATTGATTCTTTTGAGTATATTTTACTTTTTTTCTCGCCGGGTGATACGGCATTTCGACAGGCTCAGTGCATAGCCTGTCCCGAGAAAACGGTAAAAACCTTAAAAAATTATTATGATTGAATAAATATTTATAAAAATCGTCTCTTTCCAACCAGACACTATATATAATAATTCTAAATTATTTCCTATAATACCTTGAACTCGGTATATCTTAAACAATAAATTTTTGGCACTTTTGCACTGCAATGGGGAATAAGAAAAAGATAGCGTTAATTGGGAATCCTAATTCTGGAAAAACATCTTTATTTAATCAACTTACCGGATTAAATCAGCAAGTAGGAAATTACCCAGGGGTAACTGTTGACAAGCGTTCCGGAAAAATTAAATTACCAAATCAAGAGGTTTGTGAATTGATTGACTTACCTGGGACTTACAGTTTATCTTCGAAAAATGATGACGAAAAAGTTGTTCAAGATATTCTTCTCAATCCAAAATCGGCTGCGTTTCCAGACTTAATTATCATTGTACTTGATGGAACCAATCTTGCTCGAAACTTATTTCTGGCTTCTCAGGTCGTAGAATTGGGAGTTCCGACAATCATGGCAATCAACATGGTAGATATTGTTGAGAAATCTGGAGATCAATTAAAAATTAGAGAGATTTCAGATTATTTTGATGTTCCAACAACCGCTATTTCTGCAAGAAAGAAAAAAGGAATTAAGGAATTACTTGAATTAGCAACAACAGTAATTAACCCATCCAGTAAATCCCTTTTCAATAAAGAAGAATATAAAAACGTATTGGAAGATTCAAAATATTTATTTGAATCGACAACTCCTTATATGTTATTCAAGCAAATCAATAATTCACAATCTTTACTTGATAAAAAAGGATTAGAGGAATTGGAGGAAATTGTAAAGAAAAATAATTTTGAACCCCTCAAAGAAGAGATTCTTGAAATTAGTAATCGTGTTTCGATAGTAAACAAGGCCAGTACTTCATTCTACATTAAAAGAGCGAAAGAAAAGCAAAGAACAATAACGGATAATATTGATAAGTATGTTACGCATCCATTTTGGGGCTTCTTTATCTTTTTAGCCGTCTTTTTTGTGCTTTTTCAAGCCATATTTTCATTCGCATCCTATCCGATGGATCTCATCAATGATGGAGTTGTAGACTTAGGAATCTGGGTGGGTAACCTTCTCCCCGATTCATGGTTTGCCGATTTTATATCTGATGGGATTTTCGCTGGACTAGCTGGAGTTTTGGTATTCGTTCCTCAAATTATGATTCTCTTTGGTTTAATCGCTATTTTAGAAGATACTGGATATTTATCGCGGGTAAGTTTTATGACTGATGGACTCCTAAAACGATTCGGAATGAATGGGAAATCTGTTATTCCATTGGTTGGAGGTTTTGCATGCTCTATCCCTGCTATCATGGCAGCACGATCAATTGAAAACAAAAGAGAACGTTTCATTACTATTTTTATTACACCTCTAATGGCATGCTCTGCGCGACTACCAGTATATGTTTTCTTGGTATCTTTCATAGCACCCGATGATTATCTTTGGGGCTTTATAAGTATTCAAGGATTATACATGATGGGACTCTATCTACTTGGATTTGTGGTGGCATTAATGGTTGCATTGGTCATTAATATTTTTACGAAAACAGACAGTGATGGAAGTTTTATTTTAGAATTGCCAAACTACAAAATACCTAGTCTGAGAAACGCTGTAAATGCTATGATTAATAAAGGAAAAATCTTCGTGGTACAAGCCGGTAAAGTCATTCTAATTGCCTCTATTGTATTGTGGGTACTCTCCTACTTTGGTCCTGGTGACCGTTTTGAAAAAATTGAAGACAAATACACCACATTAATCGCAGAAAATGATGTTTACGCTGACTCCTTATATACAAAAATGAGCAGTGAAAAGTTAGAAAACTCTTACTTGGGAATAATGGGTAAAACTATTGAGCCTGTAATTCAACCATTGGGTTTTGACTGGAAAATAGGAATTGCAATTGTTGCTTCTTTTGCAGCACGTGAAGTTTTCGTTGGAACAATGTCTACCATTTTCAGCGTTGAAGGAGGTGAGGAAAACGAAAAAGGTCTAAGAGCCATCAAATTCTCCTACGCAACTGCATTTTCATTATTAATATTTTATGTTTTCGCATTACAATGTATGAGTACAATTGCAATTGTCAAACAAGAAACGGGAAGTTGGGGAGTTGCAGGATTACAGTTTGTAATATTTACTGGAATTGCTTATTTAGCCTCATGGTTAACGTTTACACTTTTAGGATAATAAAGACAAAGTTTCACAGTATTGAATTAGAGTCAAGAGTATCCTAGAGATATTAATTGGCTTGTTTTTTATGATTTATGTATTCTCGGTATTCTTGATAAATTAACTGAAGTTTCGGAGTTTAATTTTACAACGTATTTTATGGACTATGGAGTTTGTAATTAGTGTCTGGTCGGAAACAGACGATTTTTATAAATTGTATAAATTTTGAGAAATATTTATTCAATCATAATAATTTTTTAAGGTTTTTCCCGATTTCTCGGAACAGGCTATGAGCTTGCTTCGCTGCGGTTTAGTTTTCTTTCTTTAGGAGGAAGTAAGCTTTAGGCTATATGCAATTGGCAAGTTTTAGCATTTAATACATCAAATTGATTTTTTTAGATAGAAAGTGCAGTAAATAAGGGCATCTCTAATAACTCTGTTTGGAATGATAAGGTAGTTGTTTTTTTTTTAAATACAAGGCGCTGAAAACGGAATTTAGCTGGGCTAAATGAGTATTTCGGCAACGAAGTAGTTGGAAGAAAGAACAACTTAGCAACCAAAGTAGGGTTTTTAGAGGTGCCCTAAAGTAATCAATTTAAAAACGAAGGCAAAAACAAGCATAAAGCCTATTGCCTACTGCCTATTGCCTTCATCCCATCTAAACTAACACTTATTCATTTAGCCTGTATTATTCATCAAAACACTCAAAAATATGGTTCTACCACGAATTTAGTGGATAACTTTTTCAATGGAGAATAAATCTCAGCTATCTTTTCTTGCACTATTAAGGCATTTCAAAATCCGCTTTAATCAGCATTCACCAAAGGTGAAAAAATCCGCGAATATACGGGTTGCTTGCATCCGTGTTATCCGCGTTCCATTACAGCGCATCAAAAAGCATCAACCAGAACTCTCGGTTTACTCTATATTTTTGTATAACTAATGTCTTAATAAATAATTCAAACCTTGTTTATCAATTCAACTACCCATTAAAATAAGGGTAGAACCAAAAATATTAAAACACATTATAAAACAATAATTTACATCAATATTTTAAAGAAGAAAACTTCTTTAAAATTGAGTGTTTTTTGATTACTTTCATACAGCTTCTGCGTTACGAACTTATTGAAATAGAGTACTATGCCTGCAAAGTCCGATGCATAAAATTAAATTCATGAACCGAGCTTTCGAGCTCAACAAAGTTAATAATACAGGTTAGTACCGAAACTTGAGTTATTAACTATTTATTCCTTTTAAGAAGTTAGAAAGGTTTCCGTTCTTGGCTACCTCTGCATCTCCTAAAATCAAAATAGAACTTGGTCTATTTCTGTCCAACCACATGTTAAAACTGGAATTAGTTGCAGCTAAAGTTCCATTGATGTCTACTTTATGAACAGGCATGCTTCCTTTACCCAATTCAACTTGTAAATCATTATCACCTTTGGAAAAGTTGTGATTTTCATGGAACAAAACAACACCATCAGCGATCTCACTTAGGTCGTCTTTCTTTTGTGTTGTCGGAACCACTTGTATACGCTTATCCTCAGCCCATTCTGCGATGGCTTTTCCAAACTTATTGTCTTCGATAATGTATATGGTTTCTATTTTCATCCTATTAAATGATTTAAAAGCCCTTATTTAGGCGGTTAAAATCAGGCACAAAAATAATGACTTCTGATTAATATCAAACTAAAACAAGACAATAAAATTAAAAATAAATCAACCTTAGTTCCTTATTTAATTAAAGGCATAAAAACGGCACTAAAAAGTAATTATTTCGTGAAAAAAAATTACTTTTCTTAGTCATCTATAAACTTGTAACCTACTCCTTTAACAGTCTGTATATAATGAGATCCTATTTTTTCACGCAGTTTTCTTACATGAACATCTATGGTGCGATCGCCAACAACAATATCACTACCCCAAACAGAAGAAAGTATGATTTCTCTTTCAAAAACATTTCCTGGCTTAGAAGTCAGCAAGGCCAAAAGCTCAAACTCTTTTCTCGGCAAATGAATATTTTCTCCTTTTAAGGTTACGCTATATTTCTGCCTATCAATTAAAAGTTCTCTACCATTCAAATCAGGCTTTCTGAATCGCCCATTATTCCTTCTTAATAGTGCATTAATACGACTAATCAGAACTTTTGGCTTTAGCGGTTTTGCAATATAATCATCTGCCCCAGCATCCAATCCAGCAACCTGACTGTAATCTTCGTTACGTGCAGTAAGAAAGCAAATTAGTATTTCACCATATTGCGGGTCTTTTCTAATATTCTCGCATACCTCTATTCCATCCATCACAGGCATCATGACGTCTAATAAAATAATGTCAATTTTATCTTTATAAGCAGACAATAAATCTAAACCCTCTTTTCCATTACTCGCCATGAAACAAGAAAAACCATGATTGGATAGATTATACTCCAATAATTCACGAATCTCTTCTTCGTCATCTAAAATTAGTATGCCTTTCATTAGATTAAATTATTGTTTTAAACAAAGATAAAAAATCTATATTAACAATTCTCTTATTTAGCGCTCGATTTGTGGTTAATTGCTTTAGCGTTTTTTGTGAATTTAAATCTAAGAAAGGGAATGTAAATCATCTCCTAATTACTACCTTACTGTAAATAAATTATTAAATTTCATGAAAAAATTATTCCTATTTGCAGGTATTATGATGTTAACAACAATATCATTTGGCCAAAGTTATGGCTCAGGGATTGGTGTTAAAGGGTTAAGTTCAGGTGGAGGTCCTTATTCAGGGGCCGGAGTTAACTATAAAGTTTTTATAGGAGGCGGAAATGCATTAGACATCACAGTAGGAGGAGGAGATCATCACCTTGCAGGTCAATTGCTCTACGAATGGCAAAAAGAGACTGGCTGGATCGGTGGTTTGGATTGGTACCTTGGAATTGGAGGTACATTAGGCGTTTGGGACAATAATCATGATTGGAAAAGCAATGAGTATAATGATGGCGGTTTTTTCATTGGAGCTGACGCTGTTATTGGATTAGATTTCAATCTTGAGCCAAATACAGGTGTTCCTATTGGAATATCGTTGGAAGTTGGACCAAGTGTCGGGATAATCAATAGTAGAGGATTTGGATGGAACTCTGCATTTGCAGTAAGATACATTATTAATTAACACTATTTCAATCCACTGAAAGCGCCCAGTAAAATCACTTTTACTGGGCGTTTTTTGTTCTTTATGAAGTTTGAATAATCATTGTGAAACTATTTCTACTATTCAATATAACTCAACCTCAACATATTCGATTTTCCTTTAGACTCAATTGGCATCGATGCAATATTAATCACCAACTCACCTTGTTTCAGAAGTCCTTTCTCTTTCAAGATGTATTTTATGTCGGCTATTGTATGGTCAGTACTTACCATTTTATCATAGTAAATAGCATGCACTCCCCAAACCAGGTTCAATTGTGTTAAAATCTCACTGTTACTAGTAAAAACGAAGATTTGTGACTTCGGACGTTGTGAAGCAATTTTATAAGCTGTATACCCTGAAAATGACATTGTCACAATCGCTTTTGCATCAACTCTATTTCCTAAACGCGTCGCATTAAAACAAATAGAATCAGAAATAAAACGCTCTTGGTTTTTCTCTGGAACTTCTTCTTTGTAATAAATCATGTCAGACTCTTCTATCTTACGCACGATCTTATCCATTGCTTGAATAACTGTAATTGGATGTTTACCAATTGAAGTTTCTCCTGAAAGCATTACCGCATCAGTTCCGTCTAGAACAGCATTTGCAACGTCATTAACCTCTGCACGAGTTGGTGTATAATCTTCGATCATACTTTCCATCATTTGTGTTGCAACAATAATTGGCTTTGCATGCAGGTAACATTTTTTGATCAACATTTTTTGAACTAAAGGCACGTCTTCCATTGGAATTTCTACACCTAAATCACCACGGGCTACCATTATTGCATCCGTTTCTCGAATAATCCCGTCAATATCTTGAATCGCCTCAGGCTTTTCGATCTTCGCAACAATTTTTGCTTTGTTACGGTTCTTACTAATAATATGTTTTAACTCAATGATATCTCTGGCAGAACGCACAAATGACAATCCTATCCAATCGACATCTTGCTCCATTGCAAATTCTAAATCTTTGAGGTCTTTTTCTGTCAAAGAGGGTAATGAGATCACTGTATTTGGTAGATTTACTCCTTTATTTGACGAAAGAATTCCTCCGTGGGTTACCACAGCTTGAATTACTTTCCCATCCGTTGATACAACCTCCAATTCAAGTTTTCCATCATCTAAACGAATATGCTCACCGGGTTTAATATCTGCTGCAAGCTGCACATAGTTAATAGAAAAATGACTACTCGTTCCAATTACACCCTCATCAGTAACAATTTCAACACTTTCACCTGGAATTAAATTAACCCCGTTGTTTTCCATTTCACGTGTACGGATTTTAGGCCCTTGCAAATCTGCCAAAATTGCAATGTTTAATCCTGTTTCTTCGTTAAGTTCACGAATAATTCGGATTACTTTTTCGTGATCTTTATAAGAGCCGTGCGAAAAATTGATCCTCGCAACATTCATTCCCGCCTCCATCATGCCTCTCAGAACCTTTTTAGAGGATGAGGCAGGACCTAACGTAGCTACAATTTTTGTTCTTTTCATGTTTTTATTAATTTTACTTTAATGAGTATCTCTGTCCTATTTTAATTTAAAATATGAACTTATTTGCAGATTTCAAATCACAAGGATCAAAGCTAAATGCGGTTAAAACACTCTGTATTTCCTTAAGTTTAGCTAAAAAACCCTCAACATCAAAAGCTCCCGCTTCTTTTATAACCAAGAAAAAATCTATTTGCGCTTTCTCTGGCACTAAAAACTTTCCATTGCTTTTATTTTGAATCAAATAGTAAGCAATACTTTCATCTTCGTCTTCAAATTCATAAAGAGAGTGAGAAGAATTAACCACTCCTTTTTTTCCAGAAACCATAAATGGCTCTATTGACTTTTTAAGACGTAATCCGATCTGTTCATTTATTGACCAACAAACTCTATAATCTGCTTGATGACTGCATAAACCTATTATATCGAAATCAAAATCGTCTTCTAAATTTAAGGTATATTTTGTCATAAATCACTAATCTACAAGATATCAAATTTAAGAAATTTTGACAGATACTCAGTATTAATTATACATTAATTCAACTTCTCGATGCGGTACCACAGTAAAGGAGTTCCTGTCTTTTTTGGTATTAGCAAAGGATGAGTTAATTTTAACTTTCCGAATAAGGAAGATCTCAACTCTGTTTCAATCAAAAGAGACTGATCAGAATAGCTGAAAAATAAAATTCTATAATTTGTAAATGACTTCAATCCCTCCACTTTCATGCGTTGAGGTTTCCATGAAATATCAGTTGGAACGTTGAAGTTCAGCTCTATTTGATCACATAGGTTTTCCTTTAAAAACTCCTTTCCGTCTGCTCCAACGGTTTGGATATTAAAAGTTCTGTTGTAAACATATCCAGCCGCCATTTCTTGATTCTCCCCAACTACATATTGATGTTCTACAATATCTTTTTCTGAAGAACCAAAGCCCCTCTTTTGTCTACCTATAGCCGATTTATTGCTGATGATTTCTAGAAAACTATCCGTATTGTAATACTCTTTTGCGGCAATTATATCTGACCAAGAAACACGCTGGTCCCTATAAATAATTCCCTTTTCATCTTCTTCAACAATATAAGTAGCCCAAACAAAGTGACCTACAGCACCTGTAAATGGATAACGCATCACATCAATTTTATGGCCTTGATA
>Ga0307948_1000696_pt1:0-10000 | contig 23061 bp, 19 predicted proteins | sample OrgLakmetagen280_FD_201824 | JGI IMG/M metagenome (GOLD analysis project Ga0307948, IMG submission 201824) | Saline water microbial communities from Organic Lake, Antarctica - #280 | ecosystem: Environmental > Aquatic > Non-marine Saline and Alkaline > Saline | place: Antarctica: Organic...
AGGAAAGGACTTACAGTAAATGTGCAGAAATCCTACATAGTTAATTTTAATGCGTACCGAAATTCCGCAGTTCCTGTTTTTCGTCTCTACAATCAGGAGCTTGAAGAGAGAGATCCTTTTACCATTCTTTTACCTACCTGGGAATGTTATTTGATAAGCACATGAACTTACACCATGCTGCGACCCATGCTTTAAGGCCTTTTAATGCAGCTATACGCAGAGTGAAAGAGTTTGGTATTAAAAAGGTTCTTTGACAGGCCTCATGCAATGTTGTGGCTTTTCAAGACATATGCGGTGTCAGCTGACATGTATGCCAGTCAGATTTGGTCTAATTCTGAAGCATGACAATGGTTTCAGCAACCCTTTGCAGGTCGCACACATGGCGTTAAAAAAAAGAATTTTGGGAATTAAATCTACTTCTGCAAGCTGGTGTGTGCTTCAAGCCAGGAACCCTTGCAATTTTACTGGTTCAGGTCAGCTGTCAAATTTAGGAACAGGATGGTTGATTCAAACAGCAATACTTTACGCAATGTTATGAAAGCAGATATTTCCCTTGGGAATTCTGGTGCTTCTAATTGTTGGACTAGACAGATGAAGGATGCTTTTGGTGATTTGCAGAATGGCACTGTATACAGAAGTGATTTTTAACATCACAGGAAGCAGGAAGGTGAATATTTCTAATTTACGCATAGATTTGAGATTCAGGCATCAGGCAGTTTGGAAAGAGGCACATGGTCAAGATCCTTGCTCTTGTTTAAAAAAGTCTGTGGCTTATCACAACTGGTTTGCTTTTACCTGAGAGACCGGTTTCTGATGCACGTGCACCATTTGTCTTGCCGGAGTATTTGAAGATGGCTCTGAGCAAAAGTGTCATGAGGAACGTAGCTCGGTTCAGGATTTGAAGACATGGGTTGAAGTGTGAAACTGGTTTGTATGGCAGGAGTCCGGACAGGAGTGCACGTGTTGCAATTTGTGTGAAAACGGGGATTATATTCAAGATGAGAAACACGTTATTTTTTCATGTATCGGAACCGAACTTTCACGGCACCAGTTCATCCATTTATTTGATAGTATTTCTGAAGGTGATATCAAAGGTTCTGTTTTTCAACATAACTCAGAAGTCTACAAATTTATTAGTGCAGCTGTCGATCTATTTGATTGATTTATTTGTTGGGACCTATAGGTTGAGCAGCCATGCCAGACTGGAGGGCTTTGTAATCCAAACTAAACTAAACTAATTAAACAAGCTTGCCTCCACACCACTAGAACGAGAATTAGAACACTATATGATACTGAGGTCAAGGAAATAAACGGTGATTCTTGTCTAGGTACACAAAAAAAGCGGTAACATTAAACTCACATCCTGCTCATTTTTCAAGTCAGGACACAACAATCCTACAAAGCTTTTGTGGCTTGACTAGTGGCTTAAACGTTAGCGAGCTAGGCACACTCGTCCAAGTCATACACTGCTATCAACGGAAGACTGTCTTGTAAGCCGTACTGCCCTGTAGGTATTTAGCCGTGTGCTAAAAAACACACAACCTGTCACGTCCTTATAAACGCGTAACTTAACAATAACATGGCTAGAAATGATACATATGTCACCATGCTGAAGGCTAACGCGAGGTTTTTTCCAATTGCTAGTACTTGCCAGTCGTTTTGGCGCCCTTGCTTGGCTAGATTTTTGAACTAGGATTCACGCACACTAAAAGCAGCCAAAGTCTATCCTGGCAATGCAGCACCTCCACAAAAGCACCTAAGAAGGAGGTGGGTACCTGTGTGTGGCGTGTGAGCGTTTGGGGGGTGCGGATATGGATGGAATTGTGTGACTTGCGTGAGGGCGATGTCCACTGTACTGGCACTGCTTTATATTTTATATCAGTATTTGCAACACTTTTATGAATTTTTGTGCTGCAATAGTATAATTTAAAATGTGAAATGCCAACACATGTGTCCGCCAACCAGCAAGCAGTGAACACATTGGTTAGTGATTTTTATTGCGAAATTCCAATTGATGTGTCCTCCAACCAGCAAGCAGTGAGTACTCCGATTGGTATTTTTAAAGAATCGCAGCAGCTGCTCTGCCTGCCTCAAATCGCTGCCGCTACTTCTAGAACTTTGATGCATATTTTTGATGCATATCAATCGATCCTTCCTCCTTGCATTGTCGTACCTCACTTTTAGGCACTCCAATCGAGTGATTTTAGTCCTGGTGAATGTGTGGCAAAGCATGTTGCATAATACACTGCACGGCCCCCACACACTGCACGGCCTACCACACACCTGGCGGTCTGCTTCTTAACCTCCTTTTTATACAATGGTAAGTTTTGAGTGAAGGCCATGTAAGCGTCACTCTGTGCAGGCGAGTTGGGGTTGGGGTTGTCCAGGAGCTCCTGCACACATGGTCGCGAGAAATGAAGGTATTCACTAAGGTACGAGCGCAGCAAACGAGCAAGGTTTTGACGTGGCATAAATGCCCCACACGTTCTTTTGCCCAATTTAAAGCACACATGGATACTCAATTGACTACACGCACGCAGGTCCGCACACGCACACATGCATACGCACACAAACACAACCGTGCACACAAAGCGCAAATTGGACGGAGACGAGGTTGAAACAAGAGGGGGTAGGACTAGGTGGGCTTTGCAGGCATGACATATGTCAAGTAGGAGAGGTAGAGAGAGGGTTCAGTTAATATCACAAGGTGGGCATTGGGCATAGCAGGTATGACAAATACGAAGAAAGGGAGGCAGAGAATAGACTTTGAGGTAGTACTATGAGGTGGGCTTTGCAGGCATGACAATTATAAGAAAAGAGAGGTGGAGGGAGGGGTTTGAGGGGGTAGGAGGGGGCGTAGCAGGTATGGCACATGTCCAAAAGGAGAGGTAGAGAGAGGGGTTTCGAGTGATATTACAAGGGGGACTTTGCAGGTATGACACATGTCAAAAAGGAAAAGAGAGTAACGAGGTGGCACTAGGTGTGCTAGTGAGACTGTGCGGCAAATTGAGGCTCTGGCATGGAAGTAAGAAAGGAGGAACGAGAGCACAGAGCAGAATTAGAACAGAAAGGGCAGTAGCTTCGTGCTTCTAAGAGCTCAGGCCCAAAATGGATGCCTGTCAGCTGAACCTCCCAAATTCACACAATACAGCTTTTATAGCAAAACCATATGCCACAAATGCGCAAGCATGTCTCTCGTGAAGTTTTTTATGTTGCCGTGTCCATACATCTATGCTTCAGACAGTGTGCACGATACAAAATCGCAAAGAGAAGCACCCTAAACAAGCGCAAACCTACGCTTACCTGGATACCCAACAAAAGCTGCTTCACTGTTATCGACGGCCGCCAGGCTTCGTCCTGTGAAGCAGGTGCAATTATCATGCATGCATGTGCATGTGAGTACGTGTGTGTGTGTGTGTGTGTGTGTGTGTGTGTGTGTTCGTGCATTGCAGCAGGTCTACAATGTGTTATAACGAACAAAGTGCAGCTTAAACCACTCTCTGCAATAATCAAACATATTTTGTGACTCTAACCATGTACCCTTTGAAAACAGAGGGTGGTCAATTACAATTTGCCTTTCTATTAAAATTAAATTAAAACCAAGCATTTGCAGAGAAGACGGTATGTGGTTATTGTGCAGAACTTTCAATTGCAGACATCCCTTCCATTATGCCAAGGAGTAGGAAAACACAAAAGACGGTCAGCTCAAACAGCACATGCAAAGGCGCAGGCAGGCAGGCAGACACACACATACGCACCTCGTTCAGGATACTCAGGCATACCGTGCCTGAGGGGTAAATATTTGGATGATAGAAACCTGCAGGAAATTTACACTGCATGGGAAGGGAGAGGGAAAGGTCGACATCTCAATCGCTTGAGGTTTTGGACAGTTTCAATCAATCACAAGTATTACAGGATGCACAAATGTGCATACTTAGATACACACACGTACATGTGCACGCACATACGCGCACACAAACAAAACACAAAACCTCGTGGCTCACTTTTGGAGGCTTTGTCGGGTAATCATCTGAGAACTCCATGGTGAGGGGAAAGAAGCCTCCCTCCCACTCCGTGTTAGGCCGTCCTGGTATGAAACACTTCCACTTAGTAAGGATGATGCTCCTGAAACCAAAGGTGAGCAAATAGCAACCTGGGCTCAACTTTTGTGTTTTCTGAGTAACTCATTTGAAACAGGTATAAGCTTGGTCGTATTTTGGCATGAATATTAAGGTTTGTGTGTGCGTGTGTCCACCCGTGAATGTATGCACGCGTGTGTGTGAATGTGTGTGTACGTTTTGTGCGTGTGTGTGTGTATGTGCGCTTGTTGTCTGTGCGTGTGGGGTAAGAATAGTTGTGAGCGTGCGTGCTTGTGTGTGTTTGTGTGTATGCAAGTGTATTGTTTGTGCATGTGCATGTATGTGTGTGTATGTATGTATTTGTGTGTATGTGCGTCTTATTGTGTGTGTGTGCGCTTGTGTTTGTGTGTGCGCACATGTGTGCGTGTTTGCATGTGTGGAATTGCTATCTGTCTCTGCTCACCCGTCGGGCTCTGTATCAGGCCGGGCGTGAAATCCAAAAGGCTTATCCCTCCGCCATGACTTCCTTTCTTCTGTGTGAACCGTCCATGAGGTAGGCGTTGCACGTTTGTGTGTGTTGGTTAGAGGTGGAGTTCAGCTGCTAAGCTTCCCACCTGATAAACGGGCCTTGGCTACTGCAGACATATATGCCCCTGGCTATCACAGAAGCAGAAGGTATACAACAGGTTTTGGCTGGGGAGCTAGAGGCTGAAATTTCCCTTAAGAACAGTCTTAAATTATATATATAATAAACCTCCAAGTTGTTTTTGACAGCTCGGAGTTCTTGCTTGTAAACCTCCTTCTTTTGTGACAGTAACATATAGATATTTTGGAAAAAAAACAGCAATCGAGTGCAGGAAGAGAGATCACTAGGTCGGCAAAAATGTGCCAAGACATCCTTCTCCAGGAGACAGAGTAGAGAGAGCTGTCTTAAGTTCCGTGATCAACACGCCCTTGCCTTTGGTCATCCTGAACTCCTCGGAAATCCAGCTGGAACTCCGTAATCTACAGCTGGAAACGGTTCATGATGGCAGATGATAGTGTGGACAGATGGTACGTATCTCGGGGACGAAGTTTCAGGGAGATGACTTTGGGGGGGGGGATGACTGGACAGGGGACAAACTGCACGTCTGCCTGGTTGACACACCCATGACAATGCATGCATGCGTAATGCCATAAGCGCAGGCATCGTGCAAAAGCACAGCGCACACATGAAGCATGCACCTTGTGTGTTAATCGCTTGCCTGGTAAAAACTTGAAGGCACTCCTCCCCTTTTCAGGTTTCTGCCCGGAAAATTAAGCCCGCAGCAAGAGCAGGTAGTGACCAGGTTCAGGCTCAGGCACTCCTCCCCTTTTCAGGTTCAAGTTCAGGAACCTGAAATGGAGTGGGAGATGGAATTCCAATGCCTGTCTGACTTAATGCCGCAGAATGCATTTGGTGCCTTGGTCTGACCGACGAACGAACAATCCCTCCATTGCTTTTCTGCTCGACTGCAGCTTGAAAAGGATTTCAGGGCGCATTTATCGGAAAAGGGTCTTTTACTGGACAACTACAGCGATGAACTTACTCTCATGCGTTTCCTCAAGGTCAGTAAGGCAGAAGAATCGCGTGCAATGGAGTCTCATAAACCTTGTCAACTGGCTCGTGGACTAGTCGTACGATTCGCTCATACATGCTAATTGTGGAGGGAGTGCACAGGTGCTGATACATTGTTTCAGGTGCAAGTTAGATGTGTTGACATGACAGTTAACGAGGAAAGGAAGTGGAACCTTGCTAGGATGAATCTTGTTTGTATGAGTGCCTTAGCTTCGCATTAGAATTCGGTTACACAATCTGCACTTGCAACTTGCAACAAAAAAGGTTTTGGGTATGCCACAGCAGTTCCAATACCCTTTCAACTTCAGGCGAGGCAATGGAGTATCCCCCTGGCCACCATGATGTACAAGGCAATGGCACAGTGGCGAGAAGAAAAGCAGGTGAGAGTTGTATTCTTGTACGCATTTAGTGCATTATGCAACTGCAAGCTTGGAGCCACTCATTGCTAGTCATTTGCCTGAACACGCCCCTGCGGCTTACTTGGGGGCATTCCATGCACATCTATGCCAAGCACCAAGAGTCTTGCATCTCAGGAGTTCAAGTCCCTCCCCCTTAATAAACTCGCCCAACAAGGGGCTGGGTATGAGCTGATGATTCCCATAACTATGAATATATTTCATCAAAATGCCCAGAATAATCTTTAGAACCCCCAAAATTATCAGAACCCCCCTAATGACTACCCCCCAATTAATCTCTTAAAACCAACACCTTGTATACCAACCCATAGCTCTAGACTTCAGGACTTTAAAAATTTTGTTGATACTGAGATCAACACCGTTTGCCAGAAGGTTGTGCTACTTGCAAGCTCCTGCCCAAACATGTTACAATTTTTAAGGTCATTTCATCGATGATGATCACACAAATAAACACGCGCACACAAACACACGCACACGCAAAAACATCCACTCTCTCATTTTCACATCCACAGGTTGACAAACTGTATCAGGAGTATGATTTTCCCGAGCTCAAGGACCTCTTACTAGTGTATCCCCGCTTCTACCACAAAACGGTGCGGTCCATCTGCCATCACCAGCCTGCATTTCAAAAACTTTAATTGACCCTGTCATTGACCATTGTTCTGTGTGCCAGAAGCATGGAAGGACACACATGTTTGTTTGAAGAGTGCAGTCACGCTCGCTTGCCCTGCCCATTCATTTTCAGATCCAATTTACTTGTATGCAGGATAGCATCGGGCGCCCCGTCTACGTAGAGCTCCTCGGTGTGTATTAGGATGGCCAATTAGATCTTGATCCGAGTGTCAACACGCAATGTGATGCCCAGGAATAGTGATGCCCAAGAACCGCTTAAGAAATGTTCAGCAACGGGTACAGCCAGTTTCAAGTGCTTGTGTTTTACGCACCGTGCTTCTGTTCCTGCTTTTCAGGGAAGACTGACTGTGCACAGATGCTAAATGTCACGACCATTGACAAAATCCTGAAGTAAGTGAGCACGGTCTGGTCTTGCTCTCTGTCCAACAGTCATTAAAAGGAACAAATGTTTGGTCGAGCTCAGAACCTTTGTTGGAAATCCATCAAATGGCGATCTGCAAGGCTCACTGTCTTATCGCCATGCGTGACCTGGCAACACATAATAGCTCCGCCCTCACACATGGAATGAGGCACAGCGACTTAGGTGTTCTACCTACTCTAGCAGACAGCCTTGCCACTTTTCTCCCCCTCAAACCTGTAGGATTAGATTCATGCTCTTTGAACCTGCTTGAGCACTCAGCGCTTTCTCCTTCTCTGCCCTTTTTGTGCCTGCTACTTTTAACAAATGTGCATACTACATTTTGCTGCAAGATGAAAAGGTTTGCTAAACGCTTGCCGTTCTCAAACAATGTGCACTCTCCCATCACACACACAGGTACCACATCTGGTCGTGGGAACGGTTTGAAAAGCAAATCTTACCAGCTGCATCAGGTAGGTCAAAGTCATAAACATGCTCGTATTCGCCAATCACGGGCAATTTAACAGTGCTACGGCCTGAAACCCACCCAACCAATGAGGAAAAGCTCTTTGTCCGGCACCAAACAACTAATCATTTCAGTCTGAGACAAGCTACAGCATCAGGGAGAGGCTTTGTGCAATGGTACGGGCTCCACTTGTGCAAGGACTGCCGCGTTTGAAAACATAAAAGCTTGTACCTCAGGTTTGGCATCCTGCAAGCCTTGCCTCCTGCCTCCTCCTTGTTTTATATTGTATTTCACCTTGTATTCCTCCGATTCTTACGCCTTGGCGGAAGCGCACGTGGATGGTGGACGTAGGACAATAACTCTTAGGGTTGGCCAGAACCGTATTCGTATTATTATACGTATTATACGGTAAGGTATATACGCCGCAATTTCCAGCCTCCCCCCGCCGTATCCGAATTCCGTATTTCCGTATATACGCCTTATTCTTGCCGTAATTTTGTTGGGAAATTTAAGCCACAAATTCGACGGCCTTAGAAAATCAGTGATTGTCAAAGAAGTTACAGATGGGGTGGAGGGGCTGGTATGCAAGCTGAATTTCATGAAGGGGGGGGGGGGGTTGTGGAAAGCTGCTGGGAATAGTGAACCCTTCAAGGTCAGCAAAGGAGCATGCCACAGAGCGAGGGTGCAGGGGGAATACGTATATACGGTATTTGAAAAGCTGACATACGGATCTGGCCAACCTTAATAACTCTGCATTGGAGCACAATACAACCATATAATCAGCCGTTGATAGCAGCACCCTCCTGAATTGTGTGGTGATCATCAACTTGCGATGCAGACAGAATTCATACACAAACATTCCTTTGCAGCCATTAATGGCAGCCCCCTCCTGACGTGTGTGGTGATCATCGACTTGCAAGGCCTGTCTATGAAGAACTTCACCCTGAGCACACAGAAGGTGCTGTCTCAGATCTTCAAGGTGGACCAGGTGAGCTGCGTATTAATCTGCAACTGCTTTTTGTGGGAGCCAGGGCCATTTCTGAGGCAAATAGGAGAGGCCTAAACTTTTTATCCACTTGTGCAGCTGTTAACCCTTGCCCTTGTAGATGTATGCTATTCGGATGTTAACAGAATAACGTTAGGCAGGACAAACAAGCTTGCTTGGCTTGCCTTCCCCTCCCCCCTGTTTCCTTGAAACAATCCTTGGAAGTAGCAGGAAGGCCCAGTCCTTGTAAAAATTGAGACGTGAGGGAACAACAGGTTATAGCGGTTTCTGGCATATTTTAATTGAAGGCACGGTTCCTCACATCTTTCCCCTTGTTTTTGTTATTTGCTGCACAGGATATGTACCCGGAACACTTAGGCGTGATGTTCATTATAAAGTGAGTTGTTAACTGAAGTGTTGGCATAAGCAGGGAGCAAAAGGATGACTAGTGGGGGAAGCGGACAGCTAGGCAACCTTTATGGTCATCCATCTAATGTGTGCAATTGCTAGAGGTACCTTGCTCTCTACTCTCTACCCGTGCTTGTGCGCATTGTATTCTCACTTCTTTCAAGCTCCTAGCTTCTGGCAAACATGTTTTGAAATTTATGTTTTGTAGTTAGGACGTAGGATGCATCCTGTTTGGGGCACCTGCAGGTTTGCTCTTGTTTGTCGTGGCTTTTCGGCCAAGCACGTGCTGTACGCACCGTGGACTGTCTGTCTTTCAACAACGCTCCCTTTTTAAAACAGCACAACCTCTTTTCCCCAACACACGTGAACTTTCCTGACTAAGGAACCGCTTTGCTCTGCTCTGCTCAAATACAGCACTCCTTTCATCTTCAAGACGATATGGAACGTCATCTCTGTGTGGCTCGAGGAGCGCACCCGCAAAAAGATTCAAGTCATCGGGTAATTATTTGTAAAATATCATAAAACTTGGTTTTATGAGCGTACTGGCTCGACTATAATTATGGTTGGACACTTTCCGGCTCGTTGTTGTGTCATTACCAGGCATGCAGGATGTTTGCCCCTGGCTGCATGTGTGTGACTGGATGCCCATAAACTTGCGCACACAAGAAGAGGTCCCCAACATGTCAGTCTCATCATTTGCTGCTTTTCAGGACTGACTACCAAGCAGCTCTCAAGGCGGTCATCCCAGAAGAGAACCTGCCAACCATGTTCGGGTACGTGAGCTGTTCCTGTCGTGCTGTTAGATGGCGTTGTAAGTCCGGTATTGGACTGGGCTTGTCATTACTATACATGTGTACTGCACACCCACGTCTTGCCATCTGGGTTTGTCATTACTACACATGTGTGCTACGCACCCACGTCTTGCCTTTCCCCACGTCTTGCCTTTTCCTTGATCACGTTACCTGTAACATGCAATTTTTAAGCCGTTAGGCGGCTTTTGCGTCCGCATCATGCTTGCA
>Ga0307948_1000696_pt1:15000-23061 | contig 23061 bp, 19 predicted proteins | sample OrgLakmetagen280_FD_201824 | JGI IMG/M metagenome (GOLD analysis project Ga0307948, IMG submission 201824) | Saline water microbial communities from Organic Lake, Antarctica - #280 | ecosystem: Environmental > Aquatic > Non-marine Saline and Alkaline > Saline | place: Antarctica...
GTGATAGGTGCAAACTTGTTGTGCACGTTGCTGTGCGCAAGCTTCGCTTTGGCCACCTCAAACTGGCCACCTGAACTTGGAAGGGTACCTTTCTGGGGCACACTACGCTCACTCTTTTGAAGTTAAAACACTTGTCAGAGCACATTGCACTCTGTACACTCCTTGAAATAATAACACTTGTTTGAGCACGCTGCACTCTGTACACTTTTGGAGGTGGTATTGCTTCTTTGGGCAAACTGTTATAAAATTCACACTTTTTGCAGCCAAAAACCGAGCCACAATCAAGAAACAGCAAGAGGCTCTGGCTGAGGCAGAGAAGGCTTTTACGCAAGGAAGCTTGAAGAGCACGTGCACTGAGGTAATTGTGCGCTCTATTTGCGTGGTGAACATATGAGTGCATAAGTATGCAGTACTTGCGCCCGTGCGTGTGTGAGGATGTGGGTGTGAACATGTGCATCCGCAGGCGCATGTGTGGATAAGGTACCTGTATTTGTATGCGTGTGGGTGTGTGTGCAAGTTTCTTGGTTGGAGGGAAGGGGTATGTGTTTTGTGTCTTGTCTATGCAACAATCTAGCTGCAGCAAGATTGCTGATAAGTGCAACACGTGTATCGTAGCAGATAATACGCATGCGCTAGATAAAGTGCAGGCACAGCATCAAAAAGCCTTGCTCATCCTATTATAAACTGGTCAGCAATGCAGTGTACAAAGCTGGCCATAATAGGATGATGAGGCCAGCTTGTCAAGACATGAATTACTACATATTTGGTATAGCTGACTAACCAATTAGGTAGTCAAAAAGTACATGAAAATCATCAGATGATCTACTCACAGATGAGATTCATGGTACAGCGTATGTGCATGCACACAAATAACGCATCAGAGTTTCAGATCATAGCTCTGTTCACTTGTGTCTCCGCGTGCAGACTGGTATTGACATCCCCTCACCCCTTCAGCTCTTCATGATGTATGACAAGGACGGGTACGCACTTCACGTGTAACTAGCAGTGGACGTTTACTTAATTAATTGGCATGCAATGGAGAAGCGCAATCCAGATTGATTCAAAGTAATTGCTCATTGCTTATTGATTTGACTGCCTAGTCATTGCCTACACCTCACCTGGAGAAATGATATTGATCCATTTATTTGCTCATGGCCTGAGCCTCACCTGGGAAAATACGAAGCAGCAGAGATGTTGAGGCAAGCATTAACTGCCATGTGCATTAGTTGGCGTGTTGGGCCCACAGCGCTGGGGCTTGGGGGACTTCCTTCCAGCCAATATATTCCATACCGCTGTTGCTACTGTATTAAATTGTATGACAAAAAAGGAAAAAGGATTACTAAGAGGCAACAACTGGAAAATTTGAAGGCATACAAGATAGCTGAAAAGGCTGCAAATTTGTCTGCAACAAGCCCTCCTAAAGTAGAGCTTAGTACCAGGACTTTGATTTGGGCGGAGTTGTCTCCAAAAGTCCAGTGGAAGCATGCAAAATCCTGTTGCAGCCATAGCTGCTAAAGAATTGATGAATAATCGTTAAACAATTGAAACATTTGTGAACAGGGTCCCTGAAACACAGAACACCTGCCAAAATTAAAACTCTACACCTGCATGAATTGCCAATTGAGTAGCGCCCTTCGTCTTCGTGGTGACCACAGAACTGTTGTCAGGCCAGGCTTCCAGGTGTCTCGGGTTTCAATCCGTTTGGGTAATGTGAGCATTTTGCTGCCCAGCGGCAACCATCTCCGTTTTTTATTAATGTTGTCAGTGTGCACTGGGATCTTCATTGTGCCTGTGGTTTGTGTTAAAGTGGTCAGAGAGCTCGCGCTTACAAAAAAGAAGAGCACTCACTCACCTCTGAATACCATGTGCATGCAGGAGTTGCTCTGTGGAGGTCACAGAGTTTGGACAAATGCTTTTTGACCTGGATGGACTTGAGGTGTGTGCTCTCATGTACCAGCTTTGAAGTTTGATTGCAGCATTACACGTCAGAGTTGCTTCACTGCCAACAGCTGCTCTCCAGACGGTTGTCTGTTGTTGGTGGTCAGACATTTGGAGACGCTGCATTGGGTGGCTGCAGGACGTCAATGAGAGGACTAGGAACCAGTACATCTTCGACGAGTTTGAGACCGCAGACCTTAACCATGACGGCGTGATATCCATAGACGAGTTCTACTTCTACTTCTACCGGGAGCTTTGCTTCAAATTCCCCATTCTGCGCTCTGGAGTGAATCCAGGTGAGGAAGGAGAAAGACTACGCAGCAGGCCTGAGCTGACTAGGCATAGTAGCAAAAGCATGGCAGCATGTTTTGCCACCATGAACATTTTTCATCCACCACCACCACCACGCTTGCTTCAGAAGCTGCACTGAGATATCATTCACGGTGTGCTTCCTGGCTTTTACAATGCAGGGGCGGACTTGTTCAACATTTTTGTCAAGTATGCCACATTCGGGCGTGCAGAGCGGTCCGAGGAGATGACCAGCAATCAGGTACAGAAATAATATGTCTTGAAATGATTTATGCCAGGATAGCAAGCATCTTTTCCTCTTGCTGGCAAGGGGTCTGTACTGCTTGTTAAAATGCTGTTAGAATTCTGTCCTGTTAGTTAAAATAGTTCCTATTCCTCCTCTTCCTCACGCATGGCTCTCCAGACTTTGCAATCCTGCTCATCCCACATACATGTTACATTTGTGTGTTTGCGTGTGTATTGCCCACGCAGTTCTCCAAGCTGTGCAAGGACTGCAAGCTTATCAACAAGACTGTGCTGAAGGCCGACATAGACATCATCTTCTTCAGGTGTGTTTGTGACTTATTTGTGGGGTACTGCAGTGTGTTATGAAAATTGACCTATGTAGCAAACTTGACCAAAACTTTTGGCAAAAGCATAACACTTTGGCTAAGACTGAACTTTGCTTACAAGTCAAGTCGGAGTTACTATCTCTTTCTTTCTCGTTTCAAAGCAGTTTGCGTTTTGTTGCCTTGAATTATAAACTAAGAACGGGAATGCCTGACTTCCTTCCCAATCAGCAGCTTTGATGGAGGCACACGTGTACTGTCTTGGTCATGCGATAAAGAATATTCTGAGAAGTCAATGGAAGGAAGTGCAGCAATGGCAATGGGAGGAATTGCAAACATCATGATAATGACGCATGTAATTAGGTTTCTGGGTTAAACCCGTGTACATACATTGCGGATGACCGACCATGTGGACGGCGATGGTTCAGCAATACTTTACTGTGTGTATACCAATAAGTACATGGTTTAGGTCAATCCTACACATCAGCCTTGCCCAACCACGTCCAGGTGTCGTGCTGAAACAGAGGTGCTAGAAGCTTTCCGGCCAAAGATGGGCTCAGAGTACACCACGGCAAGGATGATGTACCCGCAGTTCTTGTTTGGTCTCCTGAAGGTTGCAGAGAAAAGGCGTAGCGGATTCCAGGAGGTGAGCGTGCTGTTCGTGCGTTGTAATGCAAACTGGGTGACAATTAAAGAGGTGGCAAGAGGCCGGTTTGTACTGTGAAAGGTGGCCAGGAAAACAGGTGCTGTGTTTCCCTGGGCGTGAGCATGCTGTCTGTGCGACGCCAAGAACTGGGCAAAGTCCAGAGAGGGTAATGAAGGGGCGCGTGCAACTTTGAAGAAGCTGCGGCTTTAATATCATAGCAGTAAAGGCCAGAGATCATGCCTTGGCAGCAATGGCATGGAGCTAATTTTTGTATATTGATGTAATCTGTTATGTTTCAAATAGCACTCATCCTCACCCAACCAACCTTTGCTTCCAGGTTGTTGCCAAGATCATTGAAAACGTCTCTGCTGTCCCACGTGCTAGCATGGCAGACCTCCTGGTATTTCGCAATACGGGTGATCCAAAGCAGGTGCGCGTGTGTGCATTTGTTGGTTGGTGTGGGCAGGTGTGGGTGCATTTAGAAAGGAGCTTTTGGGGGGAAGGGGGGACAAGACAAATTTGAATGGATTTAATCCGGACCTCACAAATTGACCGAGATTGTTCGCTTTTTCCCCCTGAGGAGGGCTGTAAGGTCCACACACCAGATTTTCAAAGTTGTGTGTATGCAGCCTGGCAAGCAGCAGCAAAAAACTCATGCTTCAGCTCTTGAGAGTTTACAAACACACACACACACAAATATAGCCTTCCTCAGCTCAAAGAGTAAGGGTTGTGCAGTTTTGGGTTTTACAATGTGTGCTTGTGGTTCACTCTTAAAACCTCTGTCTTACCTATTCTGTATCCAAACAAGAAAGGCCCAACAAATCATACTACTGCATGAAGAAGCATGTTTCAATGGGTACCACATGTCGAAAAAGCTGCATCTGCCTTCCTTAACCAATACCCTCTTCTGAACTGAAGCACGCATCTTCATTGTTGTGGATTATACAATGCTGTGCTGCAGGCAGAGGAGTGGATCGAGCGCCCGCGAGGGCTGCCGCAACTGCCTCGATTGGCCAATGATTCATCTGAGCGCGAAGCTGCCCTAGCCAAAAGCCTGAAGCTGCCCAGTAGCAAAAAAAAGGCAGCGAGGGAGAGCGCGACTCCGGGGTGGGTTGCATGTGTGTAAGAGCTTGTTTGCTATTGGTAGTTTGTGTCAAAAGAGATGACGATTACCAGTGAGACAGTTTGTACTTAACGCTTTGTACAACGGCAGAGAAATAGACATGGATCAAGTTTGGCTCTGTGCGTTCCTTATTCCACTGCCTGCAGGCTTGCTACATCACCTCGTGGGCCGCAAAGGCACGCGCAGTAGGCACTTGTGTTGGGTTGGCCAGAACCGTATATATATACACCATATATGCATATATGCCGTGTATGACCGTATATTTGGTGATTTCCCTGCCAACAATTACCATATATCCAACAATTACCATATATCCAACAATTACCATATATCCGCTGTATACATATGGTTATGGCCATCTCTACACATATGGTAGAACAATAAACACGTAAACGTCATAGTAACACAATTTTACTGTTCCAACAAAATGCCTGCTTTGCAGGGAGTCACAGCAGCCGCAAAACGGAGAGGGTCTTTCTCCAGTGCAGGAATATGTAGGGGACGAAGAAGAAATGACAGTAGATAACCTCCGAATCAGGTCAGCCTTGACCCTGACTGTTGAGCTCTATTGTAAAAACGCTTTGACAGAGATAAGTTTCTGACGCCTGTCTGAAGTTCTGTTTTGAAATAAGTGACAAAAGCTCTTCCCTTAGAACCACCTAATTAGGCTAAAACCACCTATTTAGGACTTTACTTCTGATATGGTGGTATCAGAGCATTGGCGTGGAGGAAGCAGGTAGAGGTAGGTACACATTATCTGCTGGACGTAATGAACATATATCAAAGGTTTGGATTGTTCTGGAATGGCACCTTATGGGTAAGGTAGTTACAACACCTTTGTTCTCTCATCTTTCTTTTTCTGTTGTACTAATCCTGCTGAATCGCTCATCCAGTTAACACTTATTGCTGCCTGCTAAATATGCTGCACGTAACACACACACAGTCAAGCCGTTGCTTGCACCAAGCAGAAAAAGAAATGGGGGTTGCAAGGCTATGGGTGCGCCGCGAGTTTAGGCTTGCCTTGTGTAGGCAGAGCCGCCCTGAATGACCCAAGGTAAGGAGCATTTCTTCATTTGTTTGTGGGAATGACTGTTATTGCCAGTTTGCTATCACGCAGCTTTTGGGGTGCTGCATGTCTCGTGTGCCTGGTTTATTACAACTTGATGCGCTGTGTGCATGTCCTCTGCACTGAGTCGTCTGTGACACCTGGTCAAGCATCCATTCACGCAAAGCCAAGTGTAAGGATTCGCGGGATCTTCGTCTATCGTGCATACCATATAGCACAACTGATAGCGTACATGGACGAAACTGCACTTGAGCAAGGCGCTTTGAGCTGCATTTGCATGTTGCATAAAGCATAAAGCACTTGCTTCTTGTGAAGTAGCTGTCAGGTATTTGACTGGAAGTCTTATCTTTGCAACCTTTTGTGCATACAGGGCCCTGATCGCCATTCGCAAGCTCAGCCCTGACCACCTCATGATGGCCCTGAAACGTGTGTTTGAAAAGTACAATGTGTGGCAGCATGGAACGAATAAGGTGTGTATTTGAAAAGTATGAACGGAAAAAGTGTATTCAAAAGGTACAATGTGTGGCAGCATGGAACGATTAAGGTGTGTATTTGAAAAGTATGAACGAATAAAATGCATTCGAAAGGTACAATGTGTGGCAGCATGGAACAATTGAGGTGTGCGTGCATACATGTCAGCGATAAGCACGATTAAAATCATGAACAGGATGTATAGACCACATCAAATCCTCAGCCGACCTAATTAGAAGCCCGCTGAAGTTCTCTGTCAGATCAATATTTTTTCTGTCAGGTCAAAAATGACTGGAAATGTTGCTCAGAATTGGTCATTGGCTACTGGAATGCACAACGTGGTTAGGTTTGATCGCAAGCATTCTCTTAAGAAGGCACGTCAAAAGGAGAATAAGCACACTTTGACTCACCCGCCCCGCATTACCCCGGAATGACCATGCAGGGTGCAATGGACAAGATACGGTTTAGCAAAATGATGAGGGATGCTAATTTTCCAAAGGAGTCTGGCCCTATGACCTCCACACACACTGATCATATCTTTCACCGTGCCTTGCCCATGGTTGAGGTGCGTTTCTAAGCGCGTGTATGCTGCGTACATTTGTTTCTGTATAAGCTATTTCTTACATGATGAAACTCATTATATTTGGACGCTGCCATATTGCGCAACACCAAGTAAATCTTAAAGAAAAACTGTGCAGGCAGCGTGAAGCACTCCACACATTAATGAAGGACCTACATTACTGTGAACGGCTCTTGCATGAGTTACTGTGATTCCCTTAGTAAAAGCACTTAAAGAAATTTTTATTGACATTTAGCACTTTTTGGCAAGCTGACTCAGGCTCTGGTGCAACAGGAACAAAGGAGAATTGAAAGAAATAAATGATGCCCATTCCCGTGATCATAAGCAAAATGTGTGACAGTATCATTTTGTAACATAACTCGGTTCATAATTAGCATAATACATATTGCCTGGCACATCGAGCATTTAACAGCAATACATATACCAGCCCCCAGACTATGAGGATTCAAGTTTCTGCAATCGTTATGAGGTTTTTGAACCCCAGTTTCCGTTGTTTGTTGAGGTCCGTCAAGTAGGAAGTCGCATATTTTAAATTGCCCTTGTTCACAAAGATAATGCTGTCATTAAGATCCCTTCCGTCCAGGTCCACGAACAGTAGACGATGCTTGCATATCCTAATTCAAAAGCATTAGCAGTGATATGCTGCGTACATAGTTGAAATCTAAATATAACTATATAAAGAAGTTGTATAAAAAGGCACTGCAATAGCCTTTGTCTGATTGATATAATGTTTCATGGTTCATCCATACAGTGTTCTCCATATTCCTTGCCGTATTTATACCATGGCGTTATTAAAGTTTACTCTACACACACAGGTCACCCTCAACTTTGTTCAGTTCCTGACAGCCCTTAGGCACGTGGCAGCTGCTTTGCGCGTCAGCTTGAATGAAGTTATGGAGGTGCTTGTGCTCATAAATGCGCCATTAGATACTTAGCTGTCGGTGCTATAAAGAAAGTGTTGTCCACTTGTATTACTAAGTCACAATGCATTCCAATCCCAAAGGAGGTTACTAGTATTTTGGCTTGTACGGCAGCCGAGGCAGCAACAGGCAGGCAACACCCTTTCTTCTCCCTACAAACTCAATCCTGATGTAATTTCCAATTCATTGTGTTACCACGAATTTTGAGGGTCATGGCCGGTGATTTAAATTGATAGTTACATGGGGGGACCTTCAGCCAGACTGTCCGGCTGATCAACCTGTGACTGGTCCTTGCCAGTCCACAATACATCCATAAGCTCAGACACAAAAGGAAAAGGTTTGTTTTTTTGTTGATAGGGGTAAGGGGTAAGGGTTACACAGCTATATCCGCCAGCGAGGGCAGTTGAGCTATAGCAAAAAAAAAAGGCAGCTTCAAGAAGAGAAGGAGGCCAGACTGAAC